>R26__coassemble_235_pt1 | contig 36897 bp, 29 predicted proteins | sample R26__metabat2_high_PE_018 | metagenome-assembled genome bin R26
TATCAGCAGCAGCGAGCCTATGATTTTACTGATGATACGGAAGTTTACCATATCGTATTCTTCTTAAAGAACTTCTCTACGTTGTTCAGTTTCTGTTCGTGGCAGAACACCATGACGGAGTCACCTGCCTCAATCTGTGAGTTACCGTTTACGAGCATACCCTGTCCATTGCGAACCAGTCCGCCAATAGTTACACCAAACGGCATACCCAGTTCCTTTACAGGTTTCTTCGTTACCCTCGAACCTTCGGATGCGGTAAACTCCGCCACTTCAGCATCGACAAGCATCAGTGAGCGTAGGTTGTCTACGTCGGCTTCGAGCATCATCTGGAAGATACGGCTGGCGGCAATCGTCTTCTTATTGATGATAGTGCCGATGTCCAGACTCTCAGCCATGCTCACATAGTCAAGGTTCTCAACCATAGCAACGGTCTTTCGAACCCCCAGCTTCTTTGCTGTCAGACAGGCCAGGATGTTGGTCTCGGCATTGCCTGTCAAAGCCACGAAGGCCTGCGTGTTCTTGACGCCTTCTTCCTCAAGTAGTCCCAAGTCGCGTCCGTCACCGTGAATCACCATCGTGTCGTTGTTTTCCAACAACTCGTTCAGCTTCTCGCAACGGGCAGCATCCTTCTCGATGATCTTCACGTTCATATAGTCGGGAGCTGTGAGTGCAGCCCTTACAGCCGTCTTGCCACCACCCATGATGATTACATTCTTTACGTCTGTGTAGTGCTCTTTACCTACTATCTTACGGATATATGGTATGTAGTCCTTGGTGGTCATGAAGTATGCCAGATCGTTAACACGCAGTTCATCCATACCACTGGGGATAATGGTTTCACCGCCACGTTTAATGGCTACTATATGGTAGGGATCATCAGGACCGCAAAGGTCTTTCAGAGGCAGGTTAAGTATTTCGGCAGCCTCGCGCAACTTGATACCAAGAAGTATCAGGGCGCCGTCGTGTACATCCCAGCGCTGGCGCACCCACGACATCTTCAGTCCGTTGTTAATGTCAGTGGCAGCAAGCACCTCAGGATAGATAAGCGAGTCGAGTCCCAGATTCTTGAAGAAAGGTTGTAGGCTCGGTGAGAGGTATTCGTAGTTGTCGATACGGGCAACAGTCTTCTTGGCACCCAAGGCATGTGCCAGAATACAGGCATTGATGTTCGTGCTCTCCTCAGGAGTGACACCTACGAACAGATCGGCATGGGGCGTGCCAGCTTCCTTCAGAGCCTTGATGCTGGTTGGCGATGCACAATAAGTCATCACGTCGAATTCGCCAAGGCCGTTTAGGCGTTCCTCGTCAGCATCGATCAGCACACAGTCCTGATGCTCGCGCGACAGCAGTTTCGACAGATGAGTTCCTACGGCACCTGCACCGACAATGACTATTTTCATATTTCCTTGATAGCCTTTTTGATACTTTCTTCGTCGAGGCCAACAATCTTGTTTAACTCACAAACCTTACCGTGCTCCACGAAGTTGTCGGGCAATCCGAGACGAATGACTTTCGGCTCATAGCCGTGTTCGTTCATCCATTCCAGTACGGCTGAGCCCAAACCGCCCATTCTCGCACCGTTCTCTACGGTAACGATCTTCTTGAACTTCTTGCCTACCTCTTCTAAGATATCTTTGTCGATAGGCTTCAGGAATCGCATATCGTAATGGGCCACGCTTATCTTGTCGCCTTCTTCCTCTAACTGTTGGATGGCTCTTGTGACGTTGTTGCCTATCGGACCGATACTCAGTACGGCCACATCACTACCGTCATGCAACTTACGACCTGTGCCAACTTTGACCTCTTCCAGTGGACAGCGCCAATCCTGCAACTCACCGCCACCACGTGGATAGCGAATCACAAATGGACCCTTGTTGGGCAACTGGGCTGTGTACATCAGTCGGCGCAACTCATGCTCATCCATTGGTGATGAAATGGTTAGATTAGGTATCGGACGCAAAGCTGCAAGATCGAATGCACCATGGTGCGTTGGTCCGTCTTCGCCTACGAGTCCTGCACGATCGAAACAGAACACGACGTTTAGGTTGAGCAACGCTACATCGTGAATGATGTTGTCGAAGGCACGCTGGGCAAAGGCACTATAGATGTTACAGAAAGGCAGTAGTCCGTCCTTAGCCATACCACCAGAGAAAGTAACAGCATGTCCCTCTGCAATACCAACATCGAAGGTGCGCTCCGGCATCTCCTTCATCATGATGTTCATCGAACAACCAGATGGCATGGCAGGAGTTACACCCACAATCTTGGGGTTCTGCTTAGCCAGTTCCAACAAAGTATGTCCGAACACATCCTGATATTTCTGTGGTTTTGTGGGATCATTATCTACAATGCGTTCTCCGGTATCGGGATTAAATTTGCCGGGTGCATGCCAGATGGTAACATCTTTCTCTGCAGGTGCATAACCATGACCTTTCTGTGTATGCAAATGGAGTAGCTTTGGTCCCTTCATGTCTTTCATCTGCTTCAGTATGCGCACCAGTTCCTTCACGTTGTGTCCGTCGAACGGTCCGAAGTAACGGATGTTCATACCTTCGAAGATGTTCTGCTGATGAGAGATGGCACTCTTTACGGCATTCGTCAGTCGGATGATTCCCTTCCTACGATCCTCGTTAAGCATGCCTTTTCTATGCATCCAACGGGCAGCCTTAAAGCGAATGGCATTATAGGTTTCATTGGTGCTCAGGTTCAGCAGATATTGTTTCATACCGCCCACCGAACGGTCGATGGACATATTATTATCATTCAGGATGATAAGCAGGTCGTTGGGCGATGACGATACATTATTCAGACCCTCAAAGGCCAGTCCGCCACTCAGGGCACCATCGCCGATGACAGCTACCACATGACGGTCTTTCTTGCCTTCAAGCTCGGCAGCTACAGCCATGCCGAGGGCAGCTGATACCGAGTTGCTGGCATGTCCGCAGGCAAACGTGTCATACTCGCTTTCCTGGGGCGACGGGAACGGTTTGATACCACCTAATTTACGATTGGTACAGAACTGATCGCGTCGTCCTGTCAATATCTTGTGACCATAGGCCTGATGGCCCACATCCCATACAATACGATCCTCGGGCGTGTTATATACATAGTGGAGTGCTACGGTAATCTCTGCCACGCCAAGACTCGATGCCAAATGCCCGGGATTTACTGCTACCTCTTCGATGATGTCGCGACGCAACTCATCGCATAATTGAGGCAACTCATCGACGGTGAGCTTGCGAAGGTCCTCGGGATATTGGATCTTGTTTAAGAGTGTAAATTCAGTCTTTTCCACACAAATAATAGTTATTTCGACTGCAAAGTTAGACATTTTTTATCAAAATACAAAATAATTCAATAATTTTACAACTTAAATTCTGAATAGAACTTAAAATATGAAATAAGGAATCATGGGATTAGGTTTGCAAGCATGATTTTCTTTATATAATAAATGCTAAAAGGTTTGGCGGTTACATAAAAACTTCATATTTTTGCAGAAAGTTTTAACGACTGCTCCTAAAATATGAAATATATCGCCTTACCATTTAAGGAAACCCGTCGCCTTTCGTTCTATCTGGCGATGGAGGAATTTGTAGCGCGTCATGTTGACGTGCCCGATTGTTTCTTTATGTGGCAGGTGGAGCCCAGCGTCATTTTCGGTCGTAATCAGGTGGTAGAGAACGAGGTGAATCTTGACTACTGCCGTGAGCACGGCATCAAAGTGTATCGCAGGAAGAGTGGGGGAGGTTGTGTGTATGCCGATATGGACAATGTGATGCTCTCGTTTGTGACTACTGAAGAGAACGTAAACTTCGCCTTCAACCGCTTTATTAATATGGTTTTACTGGTGCTTAGGAAACTTGGTGTCGAGGCTACAGGCACAAGTCATAACGATGTGATGATTGGCGATCGTAAGGTGTGTGGAACGGCTTGTTATCATCTTAGCGGACGGAGCATTGTTCATTCCACGTTGCTCTATGATACCAACATGACCCACATGCTCCAGGCTATCACTCCGGGACCCGAGAAACTCGAGAAAAAAGGCATCCAAAGTGTGCGCCAGCGCATCACTTTGTTAAAGGATCATACATCGTCGAGCCTCGATGAAGTAAAAACTCTGATTCGTGACACTCTCTGCACAGGTGAGTACGCACTGACAACCGATGAGGTGGCCGAGATTGAGAAGCTGGAGCAACAGTATCTTCATGAAGATTTCATTAAACAAATACAATAATCTATGGCAATTAAACAAGAAATAGAAAAGAAAGAGAAACGTACCTGTCTCTACGACAAGCACATCTCGTTGGGGGCAACGATGGTTACCTTTGGTGGCTTCGATATGCCCTTGCTTTATCAGTATGCAGGTATCGCCCCAGAACACATGGCTGTTCGTGAGCATGTGGGATTGTTCGATGTCTCTCACATGGGTGAGGTCACCGTAAAGGGTCCTGATGCAGAACGCTATGTACAGCATATCTTTACCAACGATATAGCAGGAGCACCTGTGGGAAAAATCTACTATGGCATGATGTGCTATGAGAATGGTGGAACCGTTGATGATTTGCTCGTATACAAGATGGGCGAGAACGACTTCTTCCTCGTTATCAATGCCGCTAATATCGATAAGGACTGGGCTTGGATGCAACAGAAAGCTGAAGGCTTCGATATCGATCTTCAGAACCGTTCTGACTTCTATGGTCAGATAGCTGTACAGGGTCCTGAAGCAGAATATAACGTTGAAAAAGTACTGGGTCTTCCTTGTTCAGAATTGGCCTTCTACACCTGCAAAACCATTGGTGACGTCATCATCTCACGCACAGGCTATACTGGTGAGGATGGCTTCGAGATCTACGCCTCTCATGATTATATCCGCGAGTGCTGGGATAAGCTGATTGCTGCTGGTGTTCAGGCTTGTGGACTGGGTTGCCGCGATACCCTGCGTTTCGAGGTTGGTCTGCCTCTCTATGGCGACGAACTCTCTGAGGATATCACTCCTATCATGGCTGGTCTGGGTATGTTTGTGAAACTCGACAAGGCTGAGTTTATCGGTAAGGAAGCCCTTGCCAAGCAGAAGGCTGAAGGACCTGCTAAGAAACTCGTGGGTATTGAGCTCTTCGATAAGGCCATCCCTCGTCATGGCTACACTGTATTGAATATGGAAGGCGAGCCTATCGGTGAGGTAACTACTGGTTATCACACCATCTCTACCGATAAGAGTGTCTGCATGGCGCTTGTTGATGCAGCCTATGCCAAACTCGATACTGAGCTCCAGATTCAGATTCGCAAGAAGGTGTTCCCTGGCAAAGTTGTCAAGAAACAATTCTATAACAAGAACTACAAAAAATAAAAAGGTAAAACTATAAAGATTATGGCAAAAGTAATTGATGGACTCTACTACTCGGAGTCACACGAATTTGTAAGAGTAGAAGGCGATTTCGGTTTTGTTGGTATTACTGACTATGCTCAGAATGCCCTTGGTAACGTGGTTTATGTTGATATGCCTGAGGTTGATGATGAGGTAACGGCAGGTGAGGAGTTTGGCGCTGTTGAGAGTGTAAAGGCTGCTTCTGACCTGATTTCTCCCGTGAGTGGAACCGTGGTAGAGATCAACGAAGCCCTTGAGGATCAGCCCGAACTTATCAACGAGGATGCTTTCGAGAACTGGATCATCAAGGTAGAACTCAGCGACAAGACTGACCTCGACAACCTTATGGATGCCGCCGCCTACGAAAAGTTCTGCGAGAAATAATTATTAGGCACGGATTACACGGCTTTATAAATAAAGACGCAGCTGCTGCGCATATGAAGCAGTGTCTCTCTTGAGAGCCGTGTTAATCCGTGCCAAAAAGAAAAATCTATGAATTACAAATATTTTCCCCATACTGAAGAGGATCTGCAGGCGATGATGGAGAAGGCTGGGGTAGAGAGTCTCGATGGACTCTATGCCCAGATACCTGATGCCATTCGCTTCAAGGGCGACTATGAGTTGCCGCTGGGAGCCAGTGAGATGGAGGTGCGCCAGGCATTTGAGTTGCTGGGCTCGCAAAACAAGCAGCTCACCTGTTTTGCTGGCATGGGCGTTTACGACCACTACACTCCCTCCGTCATTCCCAGTTTGCTCCAGCGCTCCGAGTTCCTCACTTCTTACACCCCGTATCAGGCTGAGATATCTCAGGGCACATTGCACTATATCTTTGAGTATCAGTCTATGATGGCTGAACTCACAGGCATGGATATTTCTAATGCCTCGATGTACGATGGTACCACCGCCTGTGCCGAGGCCATGATGATGGCTGTGGCTGCTGGCAAGAAACAGAATAAGGTGCTTGTTTCAGGTTGCATCAATCCCCTCACCTTCGAGGTGCTGAAGACTTATGCCCTCCATCAGGGCATCGAATTGGAAGTTCTTCCTGTTGAAGATGGCATCACCAAACTCTCCACTCTCAAGTCTCATCTTTCAACTGGTGGAGTAGCTGGCGTTATCGTGCAACAGCCTAATGTCTATGGCATTGTGGAAGACTTCACTGGCTTTGCTGATGCTTGTCATGAACAGAAGGCTCTCTTTATCATGGATAGCGTTGCTGCCGATCTCGCCGTTCTGAAGACACCAGGTGAGTGGGGTGCCGATATCGCCGTAGGTGATGGTCAGAGCCTTGGTATACCTATGCAATTCGGCGGCCCATACGTGGGATACATGTGCTGCACGGAGAAACTCATCCGTAAGATGCCAGGTCGTATCGTTGGCATGACGAGAGATAATCGCGACCAACGTGCCTTTGTGCTGACCCTTCAGGCTCGCGAGCAGCATATCCGTCGTCAGAAGGCCACTTCAAATATCTGCTCTAATCAGAGCCTTATGGCCCTCTTTGTTACCATCTATATGTCTTTGATGGGTAAGCAGGGACTGAAGGAGGCTGCTGAGCTCTCTTATGCAGGAGCCCATTATCTCTGCGACGAACTATTAAAGACTGGACGTTTCTCGTTGGCATACGACAAGCCTTTCTTCAATGAGTTCTATGTAAAGTACGACGGTGACATCGATACGCTTTACCAGCGTTTCATCGAGGCTGGTATCCTTGGTGGTGTGCGTTTTGAGGATGGATTCCTCTTTGCTGTTACTGAGAAGCGTACGAAGGAAGAAATTGACAAACTCGTAAAAATGGCTGCCCTATGAATAATAAGTTATACGGAAATCTGATATTTGAGCTCTCCAAAGAGGGCCGCAAGGGTTACAGCCTGCCGAGAAACAATTTTGGCTCTTACGAGGTTCCTGCTTCTATGCGTCGTGCTGACGATGCAGCATTACCTGAGTGCGACGAGTTGACAGTGGTACGTCATTACACGAATCTCTCAAATAATAATTTCGGTGTAGATACGGGCTTCTATCCCCTCGGTTCCTGTACCATGAAGTACAATCCGAAGATCAATGAGGAGATGGCTGCCCAGCCTCAGTTCCAAAACCTGCATCCCACAATGCCTCAAGAGACGGTTGCTGGTGCCCGTGCCCTCATCATCATGCTCGAGCGTTCGCTTTGTGCCCTTACGGGTCTGGCTCATTTCACCTTCAAGCCCTATGCTGGTGCTCATGGTGAATTGACGGGATTGATGGTCATCGACAACTACCACCGCTCACGTGGCGATCTTCAGCGTAAGAAGGTCATCGTGCCCAACTCTGCCCATGGCACCAATCCTGCCTCGGCAGCCGTTTGCGGATTAGAGATTGTTGAGGTGAAATCATTGGCTAATGGTCAGGTGGATTTCGAGGACCTGAAGCGCATTGTTGCTGAGCAGGGTGCTGAGATTGCTGCCATGATGATGACCAATCCCAATACGCTGGGCCTTTTCGAGACGCGTATTCCTGAGATTGCTCAACTCATCCATGAGGCTGGTGGCTTGATGTATTACGATGGAGCCAACCTGAATCCCATGTTAGGCGCTTGTCGCCCTGGTGATATGGGCTTCGATGTGATGCATATCAACCTCCATAAGACGTTCTCCACCCCTCATGGCGGAGGTGGTCCTGGCTCTGGTCCTGTGGGTGTTCGCGAGGGCTTGCAGGAGTTCTTCCCCTTCGTGTCGCCTTATCATGGCAACTTCGGGGTGATGATGCGCGCCTATGCCTATATCCTCTCCTTAGGTCGCGACCATGTGAAGATGGTTGGTCCGTTGGCCACACTCAATGCCAACTACATCAAGGAGTCGCTGAAGGATGTCTATGAACTCCCCATCGACACCACTTGTTGCCATGAGTTCGTGTTCGATGGCTTGAAGGATAAGTCTACGGGTGTTACCACGATGGATGTGGCTAAGCGTCTGCTCGACTATGGCTATCATGCCCCCACCATCTATTTCCCCTTGCTCTTCCACGAAAGTCTCATGATTGAGCCTACTGAGAATGAGTCTAAGGAAACGCTTGATGGCTTTATCGCCGTGATGCGCAAGATAGCCGAGGAGGCCAAGACCGATCCTGAATTGGTGAAGTCAGCGCCCCATGATACGCCTATCGGACGTGTCGACGATGTCCTTGCTGCCAAACATCCGATTACGACGTATCGTCAGCTTCAGGCTGAGAATGTTCAATAATCAATGTTCAATGTTCAATGGAAAAAGCTGATTTGATTATCATCGGCGCGGGCCCTGGCGGTTACCGCGCCGCTGAATATGCCGCCAAACAGGGCCTGAAGGTTGCTATCTTCGAGGCTGGTGAGGTGGGAGGTACCTGCCTCAATGTGGGGTGCATCCCTACCAAGACTTATGTTCACTCCGCCACGTTTGCTGAGGCTCGTGAGCGTATGGCTCAGGTAGTACCCCAGCTACGTCAGGGGGTTGAGGGCATTCTCTCACATCCCAACATCACATTGGTGCGTGAGAAGGCTGCTTTTGTGGATGCTCATACGGTTAATGACTACACCGCTGATAACATCATCATAGCCACAGGTTCCGAAACCAAATGGCTTCCCATCGAAGGCGTTAAGACCGATCCGCGTGTGGTCGATTCCACTGGGTTGCTACAGCTCGAAACTCTGCCTAAGCGCCTCGCCATCATTGGTGCAGGTGTCATCGGTATGGAGTTCGCCAGCGTTTTCAATCGCTTTGGCTCCGAGGTGACGGTCGTCGAGTATCTCAAGGAGTGTCTCCCTGCCCTCGATAGCGATATTGCCAAGCGCCTCCGCAAGACGCTTGAGAAACGTGGCATCACCTTCAAGATGAAGACCGCCGTGCAGAATCTGGCTGATATCGATGCCGATGTCATCCTCATGGCCACGGGTCGCAAACCACGCACCGAGGGGCTGAATCTTGAAGCTTTAGGTGTCACTCTCGCCCCTAATGGCGCCATCCCTGTCAACGAGGACTTTGAGGTAATCTCTCACATCTATGCTATCGGCGATGCCAATGGCCGTCAGATGCTTGCTCATGCAGCTGAGATGCAAGCCGTTCACGCTGTCAACCAGATTCTTGGCAAGACGGATGGCATCCGCTTCGATATTATGCCAGCAGCCATCTTTACCGAGCCAGAGGCTGCTTGCGTAGGACCAACGGAGGACCAGTTGAAGGAGCAGGGCATCGCCTACGAGTGCAAGAAATCCTTCTGGCGCGCCAATGGTAAGGCCCTCGCTATGGGCGAAACCGAAGGCTTGTTGAAGCTATTCGCTTCCCCTTCTGGTGAAATCCTCGGCTGTCATACCTATGGCGCTCATAGTGCCGATATTATCCAGGAGGTCAGCGTGCTGATGTGCAAGCACACCACGCTTAGTGAACTCGCCGATATGGTACACATCCATCCTACGCTCTCCGAGATACTCAAATCAGCGGCAGAATAGAGTTCGCATATTCATCTTCATCGCGAAGGATGTATAAGCAACCCGCTCGAGCCCACCGCTCCGCGGGTTTCTTTTATATGTCAGGGGTTGGGGTTTTTCATTTCTGGTGCAAAGATACAAATAATATTTGATATATCCAAATCTTAGGTGCAAATAAGGCCGGATTCTCAGCACGAAAAGGCCGATTTTCAGCAAGATATTCAAATTAAGACTTTGTGACAGTGACTTTGTGACATTAAGGAACTTCCGGATTGCAGAGCAGAGGGTTATAGTGGTATTAGAATTATATAATATTAAAATATTATATAATTTATATAGTAGGTAGAGAGAGGTTTGTGGATGTCTTGCCCTGAAAAACGTTGAATCAAAAACAACGTTTAAAGATGGATAAAAACGAAGATTCTGATTTGTTGGAGTTGCAAGAACTTGCACTGAAACACAGAACTGGCAAAAAGCAAAAGACTTTGGAGGAGAAACGTATGATTGTAAAGGCTCATTTGTTAAATCATGTTCCAATTGAGCAGTTAAGTGCAGATTTTGGCATCAGTAGGATGAGTATTTACAGATGGATTACTATCTTTGCAGACGGAAAAGTGCCTGAACGTAGAAATCATGCATTTCCAGATGTCAAACCAAATCCGTCTAGTATGTCTAAAAAGAGTCAGAAACCAGTAGAGACCGAGGCCGAGGAACTGGCCCGTCTCAGGGAAGAGAACAAGCGTCTGGCGGAAGCGTTGAAGATGGCCGAGTGGATGAATCACGCCAAGGACGTGATGATCGACGAGGCCGAGAAGATGTTCAACATTCCAATCAGAAAAAAAGCTGGCGCCAAACAGTAACAAAGCTTGCCACAGAGAAGGTCAAGGGCCAGACCATGGGCCTTCTCTGTCGGCTGTTTGGCAAGAGCTGGCAGGCATACTATCAGTACAAAGATAAACTGAGCAAACAACGGCTAAAGGAAGAGATGGTCATCCAGTTCGTCAAGGATGTACGCCGATTAGACCCTGGTATTGGCGGAGAGAAGCTACACATCATGTATCGCGAGCGCTTTGGGGCTGACTATGAATATATGGTGGGGCGTGACAAGATGGAGGCAATCATAGCGCGTAACGGCTTAAATGTAAGGCTTCCGAAACGCCGTCCTCGTACAACGGACTCTACCCACGGACTCCCAACATATCCGAATCTCGTAAAGGACATCATACCGATACGCAAGAATCAGGTCTGGGTAACGGATATTACCTATATACCCATCTGGAATCACGATGGCAGCTACGACTTCTGCTACCTCTCGATGATAACGGACTGCTACACCAAAGAGATAATCAGTTGGTACGTGGGTGAGACGATGGAGGCCTGGTGCAGTGTGGAGTGTCTTCTGAAAGCGCTTGATACGCTTGACACAGAGGAAACCGTCAACCTCATCCACCACTCTGACAGAGGCATCCAGTACGTCAGTGCCGCATACACATCGCTACTTATCGAGGCAGGCATCAAGATCAGCATGACTGAGAGCGGTGATCCCAAGGATAATGCTGTGGCAGAGCGCCAGAACAACACCGTCAAGAACGAACTGCTCAAGGATGTCAAATTCCACTCCATAGGCGAGGTAAGAAGGGCCTTGGATAAAGCAATAGCCTTCTACAATAATGAGCGTCCACACATGTCGCTGAACAACATGACACCACGTCAGGCAGCCTCGTGTATGGGTAGAATACAGAAAAAATGGATCAGTTATAGAGAAAAGTACCTCGAAAATTTGGAAATTCAAGAAGGAGCATGTACCTTTGCACCGCAAACCCTGAATATGATTGAACGGCTTTCCGAGGAGTCTATTCAACAAAAACAAGGGTTAAGAGAGAATGATTCAACTTCTGTCAGGGATAAGGATTAAGGTACCAAACAGACATTCAACCCATGGCAGGGTTAAGTTAAAAAACATTCAACTTTTTCTAGGGTAACATAGGAATTAAGAGATGCTTATTGTCACAAAGTCACTGTCACAAATTCCCAAACTCGCCCGCCGATGAAGAGAATAGTTCCCGCTGCACAAGAAATTACGGCTTCGAGGTCACGAAATTACGGCTCGCAAAAATCGGGCCTTATCGTGCTGAAAATCGGCCCTTAGCGAAGCCTGAAATTTGGTAGTCTCTAAAAATTTTCGTACCTTTGCAAAGCATTAGGGGTAATATATTGCGGGCGGCAGCTCGGCAATCAGGGAAAATAGAACGAAGGAAAAGAAATCCCCAGCGCGGGAGGCGTTGGGGAGTCAGTTAAAGGGTTTTTATCACTTCTTCCACGACTTTGGGGAAGTATTTCATTTCTAATTGGTGCTCCTTCTCGGCGATATCGTCGACGGTGTCGGAGGGGGAGAGGGCGACCTTGTATTGGGCGATGATCTCTCCAGCATCGCAGACGGGGGTAACCCAGTGGACGGTCATACCAGTTTCCGTTTCACCAGCGGCTTTCACGGCCTCGTGCACATGATGGCCCCACATGCCTTTGCCGCCATACTTGGGCAGAAGGGCAGGGTGGAGGTTGATGATCTTGTGGGGGAAGGCATCGATGAGGAAGTTGGGAATCAGTGGTAGCCAACCTGCCAAGACGATGAAACCGATGTCGTACTTCTGAAGCAGGGGCAGCATGACATCGGGATTGTGGAGATCGGCCTTAGGCGCTACGGCTGTAGGTACGCCAAGTCGTTCGGCACGCACCAGCGCGAAGGCATCGGGCTTATTACTGACAACGAGAGCGCAATGTACGCTCTCGGAGTCAGCAAAATAATTTATCAGGTTTTCGCAGTTGGTTCCGCCACCTGACACAAAAATGGCTATGTTCACTCTAAAATCTAAAATCTTAATTCAAAATTAAACAAGATGTTCGATGAGGTCGGCACGATCGCCGGGGAGCATATCGATCACAGGAATCTCAACCATGGTGTAGCATCCGGGCTGGAGACGCATAGAGGCGCGAGCCACGTTAACCAGTACCTGACCCGTGAGGGCAGGGTTGTTGATGCTCATGTTGAATTCCAAACGCTGGTTCTGAGTCTTGCCGCTCACACCCTTGCGAACGAGATTCACACCATGACCCATATCGCGAACATCATCTACTGAGGCTACCTGGAATACGTGGGTCTCATCGCTGGCGAAGTAAGGATCGGCCTTGATGGCAGCTGTTACCTCATCGAGCTTGGCACCCTCTTCCAACTCTACATATACCATACGGCGATGGATGCCCTCGCCAAGGGGAATAGTCATACTCAATGCGTTCTTAACACCAGCCTTTGAGCGTACGCAAACGCTGTGGCCCATTGACATACCAGGACCGAAGTTGGTGTAGCTGAGGCCCTTAGGAGCGAGACTCTGCATGAGAGTACGAACGATAGAATCAGAACCCGGATCCCAACCAGCGGCGATGACGCTGACGGTATTGGTCTCCTTGTTGAGCTTCATCAGACGCTCACGATAGCCGCGGATATTGGTGTGGATATCGAATGAATCGACGGTGTTAATGCCAAGGGGCAGAATCTGGTTGGCATATTCCTCACAAGAGCGGGTAGGAGTGGCCAAGATGGCTACATCGACATCCTTCAGATCGCGGATGTCCTTCACAACCTCATACTGAGCTAGTTCGGCAGGCTTGTTCTCTGCGCCATTACGACGTACGATACCTGCTACTTCAAAGTCGGGGGCTGTCTCCAGTGCCTCGAGTGCATACTTTCCGATGTTGCCGTAACCTACGACGGCGGCTCTGATTTTTTTCATTTCTATTGTAGTTATGTTGATTACTTTTCGAAATTCGGCTGCAAAAGTAATGCTTTCTGCTGAAATAAATAACATTTTGCCCGGAAAATTATCTAAAAACTACCATTTTGTGACAATCCGCAACTTTTGGGGGGCGAAATACAATAAAATGTAACCATTACGCGTTTATAAAGATGTATATATACAAAATTGAAAGTTATGATAGAATACATCAAGGGTGAGTTGACCGAGCTGACCCCCGCCATGGCAACCGTTGAGGCGGCCGGAATCGGTTACGGATTGAACATATCGCTCAACACGTTCAGTGCCATTCAGGGCAAGAAAGAAGTGAAGCTCTATGTCTACGAGGCCATCAGGGAGGATGCCCACGTACTCTTCGGGTTTGTGAACAAAAAAGAGCGCGAGATGTTCCTGTTGCTGATAACCGTTAACGGTGTGGGAGCCAATACGGCGAGGATGATGCTGAGCGGCATGAGTGTGTCGGAGCTTTGTAATGCCATCTCCACAGGCAATGCACGAATGATACAGAACGTGAAGGGTATTGGTAAGATGACGGCCCAGCGCATCATCGTTGATTTGAGAGACAAGATCGTATCGATGGGTATTGCTCAGGAGATACCGAGTGGCGGACAGATCCAGGCACCTGTTAACAACGAGGTAAGGGATGAGGCTGTATCGGCCTTGACCATGTTGGGCTTTGCGCCTGCACCTTCCCAGAAGGTGGTGCTGCAGATTCTGCAGGAGCAACCTGATGCCCCCGTGGAGCAGGTAGTGAAACTGGCGCTGAAGATGATCAAGTAGTTATTTTTTAGGCACGGATTACACGGCTCTCTTATAGAGAGACACTGCTTTTTTATCGCAAAGAGCCGTGTCTTTATTTATAAAGCCGTGTTAATCCGTGCCAAATTCTAAACGATGAATCGCTATCTCGGAATACTCTTGGCTGTTTTTCTCGCGTGCGTAGGCGCGCGGGCACAAAAGCCCACTCTCAGGATGCCCGACAACATCCGTGAGACGGTGGAGTATGACGATGAGCGAAACGTGTACTACATCGGTCAGAAGTTGGGCGATACCTATCTCAGTGCCCCCACGCTGATGACGCCCAAGGAGTATCAGAAGTGGGTGGAGGCCAAGGCTTTACGCGACTTCTTCCGTCAGAAAGACTCTACCTATGTGCAATCGGGTGGCAAGGATAAATTCTCGTTCTCAGACATGCACTTTGATTTAGGACCGGCTGAGAAGATTTTCGGTCCTGGTGGTGTGCGCATCAAGACACAAGGAACGGCAGAATTGAAGGTAGGTGGCAACGTGAAGAAGATAGACAACCCATCGCTACCCATCCGAAACAGAAAAACCACCGCCTTCGACTTCGATGAGAAAATCAATCTGAACGTGAATGGTAAGGTGGGCGACAAGGTGAACATGAACCTGAACTACAACACCGATGCCACCTTCGACTTTGATGCGCAGAACCTGAAACTGAAATACGAAGGCAAGGAAGATGAAATCATCAAACTTGTAGAGGCGGGCAACGTGACTTTCCCCTCGAATAACTCGCTGGTGAAGGGTGCCAGTAGTCTGTTTGGTGTGCGAACCGATATGCAGTTTGGTAAGCTGAAACTCCAAACGGTGCTCTCGCAGAAGAAGTCATCAACCAAGAGCGTCTCCTCGAAAGGCGGTACGCAGACCACTGCTTTTGAGATGGATGTATCAGACTATGAGGAAAACCGCCATTTCTTCCTCTCGCACCATTTCCGTAGCCGTTACGATCAGGGCATGTCTACACTCCCCAACCTCACCACAGGTATCGAGATTAAGCGCGTGGAGATATGGGTGACGAATAAGACGGGTACTACCTCGAATACACGTAACATTGTGGCCTTCACTGACTTAGGTGAGAACAAGAAGCTGAGTAATCCCATCTGGACAACCACAGGACAGAGTGTGCCGGGCAATAATGCCAACAACGAATATGCTACGTTGGTGAATGACTATCCTGCCGCTCGTGATATTGACCAGACGAACACCGTATTATCCGCCATTCCGGGGTTTGAGAATGGTCGCGACTACGAGAAAATATCGAGTGCCCGATTGCTGACATCATCGGAATTCACGGTCAATAAAGCCATGGGCTATATCTCGCTGAAAACTGGTCTTCAGACTGATCAGGTGTTAGCTGTGGCCTATGAGTTCACCTCGGGTGGCGTGACCTATCAGGTGGGTGAGTTTGCCGATGACTTGACGGATACCAAGAGTGCCCTCTTCGTGAAGTCGTTGAAGAACACGTCGAACAATCCGTATCAGGGCAACTGGCAACTGATGATGAAGAACGTGTACTATCTGGCCTCGAACGTAGAGAAGACCAAGTTCAGGCTTGATATCAAGTTCCAGAGCGACACGGCGGGCGTTTACCTGACATACATCCCCGATGAGCGCGTGAAGAATCGAACGCTGTTGAAGATGCTGGGTTGCGACCGTCTGGACAATAACAACAAGCCCAACCCTAACGGATACTTCGATTATGTGCAGGGCTATACCGTGAGCGACGGTCGAGTGTTCCTGCCCTCGGCAGAGCCCTTCGGTGACTATCTGCGGAAACAGCTCATCAGTAGCGGACTCTCGGAGGCTGAGGCTGAGAAATATGTATTCTCCGAACTCTATGATTCTACGAAGACCGTAGCTAAGCTCATAGCCGAGAAGGACAAATATCTGCTGACGGGTCAGTATAAGGGATCGTCGGCTAATGTCATCTCGTTGGGCGCCTACAACGTACCACAAGGATCTGTAGTAGTAACGGCAGGTGGCATGGTATTGACGGAAGGCTCAGACTACACCGTGGACTACTCTGCTGGCGAGGTGACTATTCTGAACCAAAGCATCATCGATGCCGGTACGAATGTGAATGTATCGTTGGAGTCGAACACGGAGTACAGTACTCTGCGTAAGACGATGTTGGGATTGAACTGGGAGTACGATTTCTCAAAGAGTTTCCAGATAGGTGGTACGTTGATGCACTTACACGAACAGGCGCAGACCTCGAAGGTGACGATGGGATCGGAACCCCTGAGTAATACCATATGGGGACTGAACATGAGCTGGAAACAGGAGAGTCAGTGGCTCACCTCGATGTTGAACAAGATTCCATTCCTGCACGTGAAGGAACCCTCGTATATCTCGTTTACGGGTGAGTTCGCCCAACTGATAGCACGTACGGCTGGTGGTACGCAGGACAATGCCTCGTATATTGACGACTTTGAGGATGCCAAGTCGTATATCGATCTGAGTAACCCCAAGCAGTGGACCATATCGAGTGTGCCCTCCACCTTCCAGGAGAGTGGTGATAAGACCGATGTGACAAGTGGCATGAATCGTGCCTTGTTGGCTTGGTATAACGTTGATCCCATCTTCACCCGCAGGAGTTCCACACTGACGCCCAGCCATATCAAGAGCGATCTCGATCAGCTATCCAACCATTATGTGCGTGAGGTGTACGTGAAGGAGCTCTATCCTAACCGCGATCAGAGTACCTACAATGGCGCCACCTCAACCCTTGACGTGCTGAATCTGGCCTATTATCCTGAGGAACGTGGCCCGTATAATCTGACACGCGACCTGAATCCCGATGGTACGCTTCGTCAGCCCGAGACCAAGTGGGGTGGAATGATGCGAAAGATTGATACTAACGACTTTGAACAAGCCAATATCGAGTATATCGAATTCTGGCTGCTCGATCCTTTCATCTATACCCGTCAGGATGGTACTGCCAGTGATTATAGCGGTGATTTGTATTTTAATCTCGGTGAGGTGAGTGAAGATATCCTGCGTGATGGCAAGAAATTTTATGAGAGTGGCATGCCCGTGGATGGCAGCGAGGCCTATGTCACCACCCAATGGGGTAAGATTCCTCAACAGGCCACCCAGACCTATGCTTTTGCCACATCATCGGGCTCGCGTAAAAAACAGGATGTGGGTTTCAACGGACTTACTGATGATGAGGAACGCCAATATGGTGCTTATCGTGAATGGCTTGACGCCGTGAGTGGCATGATCACTAACGACAGCATTCGTCAGGCATGGCGTAATGACCCTGCGGGCGATGACTACCACTACTTCCGTGGCAGCGACTACGATGCCGAACAAAAAAGCATTCTCGATCGTTATAAGTTGATTAATAACCCTCAGGGCAACTCACCCGATACCGATGAACAGACGGAGTCGTATGATACGAGTTATAAGAGTAGTCCCGATGTGGAGGATATCAATCAGGACTATACCTTGAACGAGTATGAACGCTATTATCAGTACAAGGTGCGTATCTCGCCTGAGATACTCGATGCTTATCGTAACGGGGTGCCACCTTCCGATTGTTTCATCACCGACATGCGAACCAGCAGCGTTAAGTTGCGCAATGGTGATACCACGAGTGTGAACTGGTATCAGTTCCGTATCCCATTGATGGAGTACGAACGTAAGGTAGGCTCCATCGGCGACTTTACTAGTATCCGTTTTATCCGTATGTTCATGACAGGTTTCCAGAAACCCATCGTCTTGCGTTTCGGATCACTCGATCTGGTGCGTGGCGAGTGGCGCATTTATAAGCAGAGTCTGGGCACATCGGCTGCAGAGAGTGGTGTGTTAGAGGTGAGTGCTGTGAACATCGAGGAGAACAACGATAAGACCCCAGTGAACTACGTATTGCCTCCAGGCATCAGTCGTGTGACAGACCCCTCACAACCCCAGTTGACGGAGAACAATGAGCAGGCCTTGAATATGGTAGTGAAGGAGTTGCAGCAACAGGAGTCGAAGGCTGTGTATCGTAACATGAATATGGACCTGCGCCATTACAAACACATGCAGATGTTTGTGCATGCCAACCATTTAGTGCCTGATGCCACCGGACTAAAGGATGGACAATTGGCTGTGTTTATCCGTTTGGGTAGCGATTATAAGAACAACTTCTACGAGTATCTGATTCCTCTGGAACTGACCCCCGATCGTAACGACTATAGCAAATACTCCACCGCCGATCGTAAGAAGGTATGGCCAGAGTCGAATAATCTCTATGTCAATCTGAATGTATTCACCCGCTTGAAGAAAGCGCGTAATCAGGCAAAGGCCTCAGGCTATGCTTCCTATAATCAACTCTTCTCTGATGTTGATCCAGAGCATCCTGCCAACAAGGTAAGTGTGATGGGTAATCCCACCCTAGGCGAGGTGAAGGTGATGATGATTGGTGTGAGGAATATATCTGATGGCGTGAAATCGGGAGAGGTATGGGTAAACGAACTCCGCCTTTTAGATATCAACAATGATGGCGGATGGGCCGCCTCAGGAAATTTGAATCTGAAACTCTCAGACTTCGGTATGGTGAACATCTCGGGCCGTTATATCAGCGATGGCTTCGGAGGTTTGGAGGACGGTGTGATGCAGCGTTCTACCGATACCCAAAAGGAGTACTCAGTCACCACCTCGCTGGAGTTGGGTAAGTTCTTCCCTGACAAGGCGAAGGTGAGCATTCCGCTCTACTATTCCGTGACAAAAGAAGAGAAACGTCCGCGCTATAATCCCCTTGACTCGGATATGCGTCTGAGCGATGCCCTCGAAGTGGCTGCCGATAAACACGAGCGTGACAGTATCGAGTCGATTGCCGTGACGAAGACCAAGAATAGTAATTTCTCACTCTCGAACGTACGTTGGGGACTGAAGACAAAGCGTCACCCCATGCCCTACGATCCTGCTAACTTCTCGTTCAGCTATAGTCATCAGCATCGTAACACCACTGGCGAGACTACTGTCTATGAACGTGAGGACGCATGGCGTGGCGCCCTGAACTATAGCTATTCGCCTGTGTATAAGTCATGGGAGCCTTTCAAGAAACTAAAGGGTAAGTCTAAGTGGTTGAATCTCCCCAAGTCGTTAGGCTTCAACTATCTGCCGCAGAGTATTGCCTTCAATACGGAGATGACACGAAACTACTATGAATTGCAGGAGCGCGACTTAGAGAATCTGGAGAACCAGGATCTGCCTCTGACCTTCTCGGAACAGTTCCTGTGGAATCGTGATTTCTCTCTGCGCTGGGACTTTACCAAGAACCTGCACTTCAACTTCCAAAGTGCTACCCGTGCAGAGATAGAAGAACCCTATACGCCTATCAATAAAGATCTCTACCCCGATCGTTATACGGCATGGAAAGACTCCGTAAAGCAGAGCATCCGCAACCTTGGTCGCCCCTTGGATTATCAGCAGCAGGTAACGGCTTCATATCAGTTACCCCTCAACAAACTGCCTATCTTTGACTGGGTGAATGCCGATGCCTCTTATAACGCCCATTATGCTTGGGTACGTGGTACGGAACTCGATGATGGCACCAGCCTGGGTAATACCATCACCAGTAATCGTAACCTGAATATCAACGCCGTCTTCAATCTTGAGACGCTGTATAATCATTCGCCTTTCCTCAAGAAGGTCAATGATAAATACCGAAAAGCTGGAAATACAAGGAACTCAAGGAATTCAAGGAATCCTCGGGATCAAAAAAAGACTCCCACCCCCGATGAGAAGATTCTGCCTCTTAACAAGAATGCCTACCAACGTGAGATCAGATTGAAGATGGATACCACTGTGACTGTGGCCCATAACAAAGGCTCGAAGCGTATCATCGTCAGTGCCCGTACGAAGGATGGCAAACCCTATGACGTGAAATACAAGGTGATTGATCCCAATAAGATCCTCATCAAGAACCGTGACACCGTCGAGCTGAAGCTCAGCATCACCGTCAAGCCCTCGAAAGAGAAGGAATGGTGGTACAAGCCTGCCCAGAGTGTGGCCCGTGTGCTGATGATGGTACGTTCGGTGAATGTCAGTTTCCGTTCGCAATACGCCATGCATCTGCCGGGCTTCCTGCCCAATGTGGGTGATATGTTCGGCCAGCGTACAGATGGGGTGATGGCACCGGGGCTCGACTTTGCCTTTGGTGTGATGGGCGATGGGTATATTGATAAGGCGATGGATAATCATTGGCTGCTGATGAACGATAATGTAGCCACCCCAGCCACTGTCAATAATACCAAGGATCTGCAGGCTAGGGCGGTGCTGGAGCCTATCCGTGACTTGAAGATCGACCTCAATGCCTCGCGTACCGACAACCGCTCGCAGAGTATCCAGTATATGTACGAGGGCAGGCCCACCACGTATAGCGGTTCGTTCAATATGACCACCATCTCCCTGCGGGGTGCCCTTGCCGGCATGGGCAATGCCAACAACGGATACCACTCTTCGGCCTTCGACCATTTCCTGAGTGTGTTGCCATCGTTCCAGGAGCGTGTGGGTAAACCTTACGCTGCTGAGGCTCTTGTGCCAGCCTTCCTATCGGCCTATACTACGGGAGCAGGTAAGTCGCTGGCCATCTTCCCCGCCATCACCCGTATGCTGCCCAACTGGAGCATCCGTTACAGCGGACTCTCGCGTCTGCCAGGTATAGCCGACTATCTGAAGAGTCTGAACCTCAACCATGCCTATAAGAGCATCTATAGTGTGGGTAGCTACACCTTGCCCAGCATCCCCACGGTGAGTATCAACGAGTCGTTCTCACCACTGATAGGTGTCGATGCCACCTTCCAGAATAATCTGACGACAAAGGTGGAATATCGTACCACACGCACACTCAACCTCTCAATGACGAGCATTCAGATCAACGAGGCCCTCAGTCGCGACTGGGTTGTAGGTGTGGGTTATAAGATTCAAGACTTTAACCTCTTCGGCGCCGCAGGAAACAGGAAAGTGAAGAAAGCCCAGAATCCGAAATCGCGCGCTGGGAAAAACGCCAATGGTAATCAAAATGCCCAGAACTCAAAGCAAAATACTCAAAGTTCAAAATCGGGCATCAACCATGACTTGAACCTGCGTCTTGATGTTTCCCTGCGCAAGCAAGCCGCCATTACCCGCGATATTGCTACGGGAACATCGTCAGCCTCAAGTGGTAATACAGCTTTCAAGATTTCGTTTATGGCCGACTACACCCTCTCGCGTCTCCTGACGCTGACGGCCTACTACGATCAGCAGACCAATACACCGTTGCTCTCATCGTCGAGTTATCCCACCACAACCTACGATTTTGGCCTCTCGATGAAGTTCTCGCTGACACGATAATGATTGGATAATATAAATTTTTCATAGGAAATTATCGACTTTAAAGAAAACTATGTATCTTTGCACCAAACTAAATTGAATCTTCATAAAACTCAAGTTATTAAATTAACAGACATGGAACAGAAAAAGAACAGTGTTAAGCCTGCACAGGGCAAACTGGGAATTCTTGTCGTCGGCAACGGCGCAGTGGCAACAACATTCATGACGGGTGTGCTGATGACTCGCAAGGGCCTCACCAAGCCCGTCGGTTCTATGACCCAATACGACAAGATCCGTGTGGGTAAGGGAGCCGACAAGAAGTATCTTCATTACAAAGACATCGTGCCCATCGCCGACCTCAACGACATTGTCTTCGGCTGTTGGGATGTCTATCCCCAGAACGCCTATCAGGCAGCCATGTATGCCGAGGTGCTCAAAGAGAAGGACATTGAGCCGGTACGCGACGAACTGGAAAAGATTGTTCCTATGAAGGCCGCCTTCGATAAGAACTACGCCAAGCGCCTCGACGGTGACAACGTGAAGCAGGGCTTGAGCCGTTGGCAGATGGTAGAGGCTTTGCGCGAGGATATCCGCAGCTTCAAGGCCAACAACGGTTGCGAGCGTATCGTAGTGCTCTGGGCTGCTTCTACCGAGATCTACGTCCCCGTTGATGAACAGGTACACTACAAGCTCTCCGACCTCGAAGCCGCTATGAAGGCTGACGACCGTGAGCATATCGCCCCGTCTATGTGTTACGCTTATGCCGCCCTCACCGAGGGAGCACCGTTCATCACGGGCGCCCCCAATACCACCGTCGATATTCCAGCCATGTGGGAACTCGCCGAGAAGACCAAGATGCCTATTGCCGGTAAGGACTTCAAGACCGGTCAGACACTCGTTAAGTCTGGTTTCTCACCCATCATCGGCACCCGTTGTCTGGGTCTCAGTGGTTGGTTCTCAACCAATATCCTCGGCAACCGCGACGGTCTGGTGCTCGACGAGCCCGCTAACTTCCGCACCAAGGAGGTCAGCAAGCTCTCTACCCTCGAGACCATCCTGAAGCCCGACTGGCAGCCCGATCTTTATGGTCATGGCAACGATGAGGACACGCAGTATTATCATAAGGTACGTATCAACTACTATCCTCCTCGTAACGATAATAAGGAGGGTTGGGACAATATCGATATTTTTGGATGGATGGGCTATCCTATGCAGATCAAGATCAACTTCCTCTGCCGTGACTCTATCCTCGCAGCACCGCTTTGTCTCGACCTCTGCTTGCTGAGCGACCTGGCCGCCCGTGCTGGTCGTTACGGTACCCAGCGCTTCCTCTCGTTCTTCCTCAAGTCGCCTATGCACGACTACACCCAGGGCGAGGAGGCCGTCAACAACCTCTATCAGCAGTATACCATGCTCAAGAACGCCATTCGTGAGATGGGTGGCTACGAGCCCGATGAAGAGATAGATTAACTTAAAAGCCCCGCAAACACGGGGCTTTTTTAGTTAGTCGTTTGGCGTATCCAGGCCGTTACGGATTGCCCCATACGATGCTTGAAAGCGAGGCTGAAGGTACTGTAACTCCTGAAACCGCTGTCGTGAGCCAACTGCTGCACAGTAATAGACTGGTTGGCAGCGTTAGCTTCGTGGTAGAGTCTCATAAAGTGGTTGATGCGGAGGTCGTTGACATAATTATTGTAAGTTTTGCCACGACTGGCGAAATACTGGCTGAGATAGGTGCGGTTGGTACCAATAGCCTTGGTCAGTTGGTGAAGGGTCAGATCGTGCTGTAAGTAAAGCTGATTGCCCACGCAGCGCTCCTCCAACTGCTGTTCGATAGTCGAAAGAATAATTGACGACTGTTGTGGCTGGGATGTCGGTTGTACCGGTTGCTCCATCGATGTGTTCTCCAACTCTGGTAGCGTTTCAACTCGCCATAGCAGGAGCCCAGTCATTACGATACCGATGACCTGTACCATATAGCTCATGGTCAGGTCGCCACTATCGAAACCATAGGTTACCATGGCCATCAAGAGTACAATGATCACCACATGACTCATCCAGACCTCCTTATGCTCCAAGTCGGCATAATTGTCGCGCAGCCACCGCCCGTATTGCTTGACGGCAAACACCATATAAATGGTAAAGACCACGTAGAGCAACAGAAAGTATGCAATGGCTATGTTCATGAAATGACTATCGGGATAGACCATGTTCAGAGCCCCGAATACCGCGAATGGTATCGTCGCTATAACGATGGGCCAGATGGACCGTTTGCGATCCTGAAGCATGGCAAACAGCGTACCGGCAATCGTTGTGAGGAACCCCACGCAGTCGAGCACGGTAACCACCCAGTAACTTACAGAATGGGTGTCACCTGAGAAGATGACAAACAGAACCCACCATATATGCCCCAAAGTAATGAGGGCACAGAATGCCGCAGCCCAATGGCGCAGTCGTACCGGTGATGTCGTGTCAGGGGCAAAGGCGTTACCCTTACGCAGGCAGAGATAGAGGCAGGCAACGAGTTCCACCAATGCTCCTCCGCCATAGAGCATGAAAAATACGATCCACTCTGAAGGTATATGATTGATTAACATGGTTTCGGCATTTAATTATTTAAAAGTGTATTCTGTATAATCCTCTCCTCGTCCGTTCATACGAAGGGTGCGAAGTGCCTTGGTCTTGGCGTCAACAGTCAGGACGAATGAAGTAAACATCTGGCGTTTCTTCTTATCCGTCGGAACAATGGTAACAGTAGTGGCATTACCTTTTGTCGCCACGGTCATATCATCACCCTGAGGAATTGCCTGTTGGTTGATCACCGCCTTGAGCACCGAATGGAAGGTCGCAAACATGGGATTCTTCTGCGTGTTGGTCACATGCTGCTTACCGCCCATTGTCATGGTAAACCGAGTGCCGTCCATGATGAGTTGGTCTTTGTCGCCATCGGTCGATATACAGATGTAGTCGGGCTTGCGGATCGTCAGTGTACCCGTTGTCATGACATCTGTCTTGACGGCTTTCTTATGACTGGTCTTTGTTACGGTCTGTGCATGGGCGCTCAAAGCCAGCATGCAGAATAATGTTATCAGTATCTGTTTCATGTTTTATTGTTTTTTGCGATGGAGCCATCTAAAGACGGCGGGTTGTACGACATAGGAAAGGATGATAGCCGCCAGCAAGCCTACTAGCGTAGAGAAGCCCACACTGCGGATAGCAGGATGAACGGCTAGCAGCATGCTACCTACCGTGACGAGCAAGGTGACTGCCGACAGCAGGATGGCTGTCTTGTGATAGGCCAGATGCTCTTTGGTGAGGCCGTGCATCACGAAGATGCTATAGTCAACACCAATACCGAAAATAAAGGTGGAGATGATGATGCTAATGAGGTTGAACTGCTGCCCGAATATGTTCATCGCTCCCAGAACGATGAGCCAACTGAGCAGGATGGGCATAAAGCCCAGCAGGGTGTACTTGATATTGAATCTGAACGACAGCCACAGCACCAGCAGTACGAAAACCATCGACAGCCATTGCAGACGGTCGAAATCGCTGCTCATCTCTAGCAGGGTGTCTGTCGTATAATAATAGGTGTCGAGCACGAGCAGATGCGGATCGCTGCTGACTGCATTGCAGATACGGATATAGTCGCTATCGGCACTACGCACGGAGTCGTTCTGACAACGCACCGACGTGAAACAGAGCCACGTGCCGTCGTACGACTGTTCCATCAGCGTCGACAGGTAGCCCTGTGGAATCACATTCGCTTCGTAAAGGGCGTCACACGTATAGTCGGCCTTGGCAGCCTCGAAGAACGTCTCAAAAGCCTCTGGATGCAGGTCGGCAGTCGGGGCCGTCGCATTGATCAGCTGACGGACGGTAGCCAGGCGACTGTCGTTCCAATAGCGATGCCAGGCATCGATACGTTCCTGTTGTCGGTCAAGTGATACCAACAGGTCGTTGGTTGGCGTATAACTCTTCACCAAGCCAAGGCTCTGCAGGGAGTCAAGCTTCTGACGCAGTATGCCGAAGTGCTCGATGGCTTCCTCCATGGTCTGTCCCTGACTGGCAAAATATTGGGTCTTATCGCCCGTATAGGTCTTTTCGCGGAGCAGCTTTTCCGAGTGCTTCACCATCGGGTAGTCGCTACCCAGATTATACATGTCGGCATCGAAATGGGTGCCGCCAATGAGATAGGCTCCTACAAAGATGGCTGTCAGCACAACAATGACGGCAATCAACGGCTTCTTGCGGTCTACAGGCCAGGCGTTGATACGGTCCAGGAAAGCCGGGAACGGCCGATTGACGGGCTTCAGCATATGCGGCAGCCAGATGAGCGAGAACAGCGTAGCTCCGAGAATGGCAAAGGCGGCAAACAGTCCGAAGTCGCGCAACAGGTCGGTATGGATAAACAGCAGTCCTGAGAACGAACCGATGGTCGTGATACAACCCAAGAGTACGGGCTTCACCTGGTCGCGTAACAGCTGTTCAGGATCGCTGACATACCGATGGTGCGTCATCACGTGGAGCACATAGTTGAGTGCCACGCCGAGCACCACGCCGCCAATGCCCAAAGCCAGCAGCGAGAACTCGCCCTTCAGCCAGTACATCATGGTCAGTCCGAACAGCGTACCGAAGACCACCGGCAGTAAGAGTAGAGGGATGGAGTCCCAACGACGGAAGCACACCAGCAGGAAGATCAGTACCAAGACCAGTGCTCCGGCAATGGTGGTAGTCAGGTCGTGCTTGATCTGTGTGGAGTTGCAGTAGCCGCTGGCAGGTAATCCGTGATAGCTGATTTCTACGTCAGGATGCGACGCCTTGAGCTGTTCAATCACGGTATTAAGCCGGTCAAAGAGGGCAGAGCCCTGACCGGTATTAGTCGATGAGAATCGGGGTGTCAGGAATGCCAGACATACCGTAGAGTCGGGCACGAAGAAATGGTTGTCCAGCACCTGGTATGTGCCGCCGCTCAACACCGACTTCATCTGTTCGGCCAAAACGTTACGCATACCCATCGGATCCAACTCAATGAGTTCAGGGAACATCTCGCCGAACTCACCCTGCAGGTCGTCATGGTTCTGCTGCATCTGCTGCACGAAGTGTTCTCGCGTTAGTAAGGAGTCGAAATGCACATACGCCGTCGTGTCGATATAGGCTGGCACGTGGGCTATCATGTAGTCGATAACGTCAGGCAACAGCTCTTCGTCAATCCTGTAAAACAGATTGTTGATCAGGGCCGTGTCTTGTTGCAGGGAGTCAGCGAAAGCGTCGCAGGTGGCTATCAGCTCTTCGCTGTCACCTCCGTCGAAGAGCACAAACACCTCATCCTTGATCTTCAGGTCGGCAAAAGCCAGTTTGGTGGTACCGTCTTCATTGCGCGACGACGGCATCAGTTTGTTGATATCTTCTTCCAGATGAATCTGTGAGGAGAAATAGCCGAATAATGCGAAGAGGCTCACCAAAGAGAGCCAGCATACGATTCGATGACTGTGGAAATACCGATAGATCCTGACAAACAGCTCACTCATCATGACTCCACGTTATTGATCTCCTTCACGTAGCACCGACGGCGCTTCACGTACTCAGGATGCAGCGGTTTCCACTGCGACAGTTCGGGCATGTTGTCTTCCAACTGTGGTCCTGTCTCAGCCCACTTAAACCCATATTGATTATAGACAGGTATCAGGTCATCGAAGAACAGGGCATTCACACCCAGTCCTAGATAGTCGGGGCGCACTGCCACGAGCAGCATCTCTGCACTGTCGGCATGTTTCCATTTCAGGGCCTTCAAAAGATGATACCACCCGAAAGGCCACAGCCTTCCATCGGCTTTCTGCAAGGCCTCTGTCATGCTACCCATCGTAATGGCAACGCCCACCACCTCGTCTTTCTCATTCAGCACCACGGGAATCAGATTGAGGTCAACCAACTTCAGATATTTCTCCACGAAGTTCTCCACCTGCAGCTCCGTCATGGCCGAGAAACCGAAAAGGGGCTCGTAGGCCTGGTTCAGCAGCTCGAAGATACGTTGTCCGTAGCCTCTCTTACCGAAATCCGAATGCTTCAGTTTCACCACTCGCAGTCCCATTTCCTCTTTCACATATTGCGCTGCACGAGTGTAGCGAGGGGGTGTCTCTTTGGGAATCTGTATGCGTATCTGCACCCAGTCCACTGCTTTCTGAAAGCCCAGCGCCTCTAGGTGGCGCGGATAATACTCGGGGTTCCAGATGGTGTTCATGGTGCCCGGCAAGTGGAAGTCCTCTATCAGCATACCCTCCTTGTCGAAGTCGGTGATGCCCATCGGACCCTGCAGGGTGTCCATGCCCAACTCGCGTCCCCATTGCTCTACGGCATCCAGCAGGGCGCGGCTAACGTTCAAATCATCGATAAACTCTATCAGACCGAATCTTACCACCCTTCTCTGCCAGTGCTCGTTGGCCTTGCGATTCACAAGGCCAGCGATGCGCCCTATGGGAACATCGCTGTGATAAGCCACGAAAAACTGGATGTCGCTGAATTCCAGTCCGGGATTGTCTTTCTTATTTAATAGTCCGGCTACATCTCGTTCAAGGTCTGGAACGTACTGCGGAACGCCACGATACATCTCACGTGGCAGACGCACAAAGTCGTCCAATTCCCGTCGGCACGTCACCTTGCGAATATCTATTTCCATCGGTCTATCCAGTTTTTGGCCACAAAATTATTCATTTTTCTTTAACTGTGCAAACATTTTGGCATTTTTGTTGTTTCAGAAAATCTTGTAGGCAAATCGTACCTCCAGGTTGGGCCATGCCTTCAACCACGACAACAGATTGGTGATGCCGGCATCCTTGCCCGTCGAATCGATCTCCGTACCATTGTTCATCACGAACTTCGGTGAGCCCCAGAACAGAAGGCCTGCATCAACGCCTATGCTGAAACGACTGTTGTTGGCGAAGTCCTGTCTAAAGCCGACACCGAGATAGGGCTTCACGGCATTGGTCTTCATGCGCACGTCGATATTACCATTCTCATCAGCCGTGAACACGTAGTTGCCAAACTTCAGTCCGATGGGGGGATAGTTCGTATGGTAGAGGTTGTTGTAGTCTGTAATCTTCTGATTGGCATCGTAGAGGTAATCCAGGGCGCCGTCGTTGGTATTACGGAAGTGAAGGAAGTTCTGGCTACCAATAAACAGACCACCAGAGAAATAGAATTGCTTGAATGGGAAGGAATGTACCTCGCCCAGGATGTAGAAGTTCCAGAATCTGGGCTTGATGGCCAGTTCCACCTTATCTGTCATCTGTGAACGTTTGATGGCATCATCTTCCACCATCTGCATCTGGGTGATCTCCGTGGCGGTGTTGATGGCTTTGAACTTGATGTTGCCAAAGGGCATTCCACTAAAGCCGGCCCTTATCGTCACGATCTTGTGGACAGGCAAAATGAAATGACAAGAAGAGGGGGAACGGTTGAGATGACAGGGGAAACCTGCAGTCGCCTGACCATGCGATGAGTTTCAAAATATACAATTTTAGTTTCAAAATCTGCAAAAAGTGATGGTTAAGGGTGTTTGGTGCATGGTTATTCGAAAAGAAATGCTTATCTTTGCAAAGACTAAATACTTAAGACAACAAAACAATAATTATGCAAAAAAAGTTTTTATTACTGTTCGTAGCCGCTGCGATGGCTCCCCTTGGCGCTCACGCCCAGACAGACATTCAACTTGACAGTGAGGCCATGTATTTTGAGATTGACGACCTGCCCAACGCCATCAATTGGCTGCCAGCACCGCCTGAACCGAATTCCACACAGTTCGCCTACGACCTTACCCAGTATATGTGGGGCAAGGGCGAGCGCCTGAACGAGGAACGTGCCCAACAGGCCATCGACAACGGCGTGATAGATATGAACGAAATGGCCATACAGTTCAGCAAGCCTTTTGGTATGGAGATCTCGAAGGAGAAAACACCCTGCATCTTCAATGTGCTAAACCGAGGAATGCTTACCATTCGCCTTTGTGCCACGAAGCCCAAGACGGCGATTACGCGCCTGCGGCCCTACGTCCGCTACAATGAGCCCACCCTGATACCTGACGACGAGGAAAAATTACGCGAGAACGGATCATATCCATCCGGTCATGCCATACGGGGATGGACGACGGCCTTGTTGCTCTGCGAAATCAACCCTGCCGCTCAAGATGAACTTCTGGCGCTCGGTTACCAATGGGGGCAGAGCCGTGTCATTGCAGGCTACCATTGGCAGAGCGACGTTGACGCAGCCCGCCTTCTGGCTTCCGCAGGCTATGCGCGGCTCCACACCAGTCAACAATTCTTGGCCGATATGGCCGCTGCCTGTGCCGAATTTGCCCGCCTGAAGGGACAGTCCACGGGCGACGAATAAAAGATAGTGGCGAAAACGATACAGTTGCAAAGTAAGTTGAATACTTTTCGTACCTTTGCAGTTGTATTAACGTTATTGAATCATGTACGAGCTGTTCCCCGAAACTACCAATGTGATGGTTTCGGGGATCTTTGTAACAACAAGCGGAGAATATTTACGGTTCGAAGCCTTGGCGAAATACTTTCCATACGATTTGCTGCTCTTGATATTGTTCATAATGAGTTTGATATGTACTGCCATTTTTTTTTGTTTGTATTTTAATAAAGTGTCACTATTTTGCTTAACTTGTTGATATATAGTTTCTTAGGTTGAGTGACACTTGTTTGAAAAGTGTCACTACCTGTTTGCTACAGTAAAACAAGTTGTTTTACTTTCAAAAGTACCATCTCTACATGGTAGAAAGATGCCTTCTTACAAGGTAAAACAAGTTGTTTTACTTTTTTGTATTACCTTTCTTTCATCCTATAGGATGCTCCCTTGTTAGTCTTCTTATGCTCATAACCAAGTGCATTAAGCCTCTTGCCCAGTTCCTCGTCTGGTGTTTCCTCAACCGGGAGATAGGTCAGTTCTACCATCTTCTCGTAATCGAGTACCCGCTGGAACTGCTGGTTCTGCTGCATGAATAGGAGTGACACTTTTGCAACAAGTGTCACTCTCACAACCGTCACGCTATCAGATACTTATCCTAAAAGTGACACTTTTGGCAAAATACGAAAAGTTTATTTTGTCTTATTCGAACAACTCACCCATGGTTATTTCCTTCTGTACCATGTTGTAATCTTAAAAAAGATGAAAAGGAAGAACTAATTATAGAATTTCTATTATAGAATTTGTATAATTGGAATATTATGCCTATTTTTGCACCAAAAATAAAGCATTATGGAGAATCCTTTCTACATCACCGGTATCATTCCTGAGCCCTATTTCTGTGATAGGGAGAAAGAAACTACGTGGTTTATTCGCACACTTGAAAACAAAGCGCATATCCTCTTGACCTCCCCCCGAAGAATGGGCAAGACGCAGTTGATCCGCCACGTGTTTGAGCAGCCATCCATCAAGGACAACTGTTACACCTTTTATACGGATATATATCCTACTACCAGTCTGCATGAGTTGGTATTGTTTCTTAGCAAGGAGATATACTCCGTACTGGTACCCAAAGGTAAGGCGGTGATTGATAAATTCCTGGCAGGCCTTCACTCCTTGGCGGGTAGCATTGGCTACGACCCGATTAGCGGTCTCCCCACGTTCGATATCAAACTGGGCAACATCCACGCCCCCGAGTTGACACTGGAAGAGATCTTCCGATACCTGGAACAGGCTGACAAACCATGCGTTTTCGCCATCGACGAGTTTCAGCAAATAGCCCTATACCCTGAGAAGAATGTGGAAGCCTTGTTGCGTGCGCATACTCAGAAGATGAACAATTGCCTGTTTATCTATGCCGGTAGCAACCGACATATCTTGGAAAACATGTTCAACTCAGCGGCTAAGCCTTTCTATAACAGCGCAGAGCAAATTTATCTTGACTGTATTCCGAAGGATGTCTATACAGCGTTTGCCAATGAGCAGTTTTCAAAAGCAGGAAGGAAAATCTTACCTGAGGCAGTATCGCTTGCCTACGATCTATTTGAAGGTCATACCTACTACGTCCATAACGTACTCCACAACGCTTTTGCCTATCTGAATGCCGATAAGGTCATTGATGAGTCGGACATCCATGAGAAGCTGAGCAACATTCTGGAGGAGAAAGGCAGAACCTTCGCCTCGGTCATGAACCAACTCAACTTCCAGCAGAAAGAAACGCTGATAGCCATTGCCAAAGAAGGTAAAGCCAGAGGCGTTACCTCTGTTGCCTTCGTTAAGAAGCATGCACTCAAATCGCCCAGTTCAGTACAATATGCTATCAGTGCTTTGCTGGACAAACAACTTCTGACCTATCAGAACGAGGAGCGCACAAAGACTTATAGCGTTTCCGACCGATTCTTGGAAATGTGGATTTGCAAGACGTATTGATGTCATTGAATCATGTATTTGGCCATGATGGCTAGCTATATCAGGCCCATCTGCGTCTCATCGTCGGCATCATAGACATCAGGCAGCAGCATGCGCTGGATGGGATACTTCGCATCGAACAGTTTGCGCAGGATGCCCATCACACAGTCGGCAATCTGCACATTGCACACCATCTCGCCTATGTGCATCTGATTGTCGTAGTCCCAGTGCAAGGCCCGCACATGGCGCAGGTCATCGCGCCCGATGTAGGGATTCTCCTTGAAGGTCTTGCCCTGCATTCGTGCCCACACACCGTCGGGTATCGGCTCAGCGGCGAAACATTTGTCGATGCCGCCAAAGGCCGCAACCGCCTCGGCTGTTACTGTACTTCCGGCCTGCCACAGCTCGAGTGCCGATGTGTCAGGTACAGCATTGTCGTCATTCGACTTACACGATGTCAGTACCATTGTGCCGCAAATCAGGATGGCGGCAAGCACCCATATCTTCTTTGTTTTCATTGTAATTATTATCAATAGTTTGCCGTCATCCACTCGATGATCCTGAGGAAAAAGGTAGCAGCCGCAGTCTCGTGGTTGGTGACACCGAGTTCCTTGATGGTTTCGGAGCTGTACTCACCGACAAACTCCTCTGTTTTGATGCCATTGTCCTTGAGGAACTTGCTCATGGCATAAAAGTTCTCCACTGGCACCACATCGTCTTTCGTATCATGGTAGAGCATGATGTCGAAGTCGCTGCGGGGCTTCCAGCCACTGGTGAGCGCATCCTTGCTAAAGGCTTCCTTGAATCGGCGTGACAGGGAACTGTTGTTGTCGAGGACGGCATCTGTGCAGAGGTCACTCGTCTTTTTGGTCTTGATAAGCTCCAAGTCAAGGGCCTTGCGTTTGTTCTGTTTGCTGAGGAACCACTCATCGAAGTTCGCAGCCACGGGATCCTTCAGATAGTCGTGGATGTCGTAACCCAGACGGAAGAAGTGGTTGTAGGCCCAGAGCACGTTGCAGACGGTGCTGGGCATCTCGGTGTCGCCTTTGGTGACAGCGTCGAACATCGAGTTGATGTCGTAGGGACCTTCGCCGGCAAAGGCCCGTTTCACCTTGATCTCAGGATGGCGTTCTGAGATCTCGCGCAACACGCCCATCGTGGTCTGAGCACCCTCCGAATAGCCTGCGATAACGAAGTCGTCGCCTTTCTTCACATTCAGGTCTTCTATCATTCGCTTGGCAGCGAGGTAGGCATCAAGTGAGGCGCGTCCGTTGGCCCGTGAGATGCAATAGGCCTGCGGCTCTTTCTCGGTGATGCCGAAGCCGTAGTAATCGGGGGCTACGACGATGAAATGGGTGAAAGCGGTCCCGTCGGGAACTCTACGGCTCCACGTGAAGGTGCTTGTGTGGTAGCGTAGATCGTGAAGTGGTTGTAGAGCAGAATTCCGTTGTAGGGCTTACCCTTCTCTGCATACGTCTTATCGACCGTGATGGTACCGCTGAGTGTGCAGGGATTGCCAAAGGGGTCGACCGAAGGGTAGTTGAACACGTAGTTCATATAGTCGGGGAACAGCTCTAGAGGGATACTGTCGGTGATGCAGGCCCGGGGGAGGGTTGACTTTGCCATCCAGTCTTGAATCAAACCGCTATTATTGTTTCCTGCCTTATAAAGTGAACCTTCATGGGATGTGTTGCTGAAGGCGATATGCCCCGAGGAGCATTTCATGTCTATCTGTCCAATATCGACAAAGTTGCTGTGGCCTCCGTCACCACGTGTACGGGCTGTACTGATAGACGTGCCTGTATTCGGGTCGGTCAGGATGATACGCCCTTTGGCTGTCACCTGCCAAGTGAACGGTGCATCTTTCGGACCACCGTAAATCTCGAGCGGCTCATTGAATTCGTCATCAAACACAGCCAGCGCCACGTAGCCCGTGTGGTCGGCCCTGGCCTCCACAGCAATCAAGGCACGGTTGAAGGGCTTGCCGTCCTCAGTCACGTCTTTATATTCAAACTCCTCGTACCACAGGCCGATGAGACTCTGTTCCAGAGCATCAATATCGTCAGTAACTGGGTTGTCGTTATTCTTGCAGCCAGTCATGCCCAACAGGAGCACCACAGCCATCGTTGTAAATAATACCTTTTTCATATTGCTTTAAGTTATTAAAATCTCATTCCGAAGTTAATCTGCGCGTCGGCCTCTCGGTTGTTTATCCGGGTGTCGGCATTGTTTCGGTACAGATACTGGCGATAATTAGTAAGGAAATTGATCAGGTAGCGGTCGAAGCTGTAGCTCACGGCCAGGCGGCCGAAGTAGTTGAATACAAAACGGCTGTGACCGTTGTCTACGGCGTCGTAGTAGTGGGCGTCGTAGTTGGCCCAGCTCTGTCGCTCGTCCTCTATCTGACTGTAGTCCTCGTTCTTGTTTACCATCTGGTTCCAAAGGGAAACCATCGGTATTATCGACATGTGTATGCACAACTTGCCGCCGTTGATGGCCCAGTTGTAGCCGTATCCCGCGCCGAGCGATAGCTTGCGGTTGCGGAAGATGTCGCGATCGTGATTGAAAAGGTTGTTGGCGCCGAACTGACTCTGATAGTAGTTGGCCATCACAAAAAGGCTGCCCGCACTGCGTTTCTGCACCATGTCGCCATAAGCGCCCGCCGCCAGGCTGAACCGCTTGTTGTTGAACACGTAGTAGCCCTCGACATAGAAAATCTTGAGGTCAATCTTGCCTTCGGGGATGGTGCTTTCGGCGGTCGTGGCCGGGGTGGCGGTGCGATCCTCCACGTTGCGCATCCATTGCGTCATGGTCTGATTATACGAGTCGTCGAGCACGCCCTCCATGTTCTTCAGCGACTTGTATCGTATGCGAGCGCCCCATACTGAGCCGTTCTTGGCCAGTCCGAACGACATGCTGTAGCGGTTGCGTATGGGTATGGGCAACTCTATCGCTATGCCGCGCCAGTCGATGCCCAGCTCAAACTCGGACTGGTAGGTGCCCATGTCGGCCATCATATACTTATGTTCGTCCAAGTTCGGTGGCATGTACTGATGGTCCAGCGGTATGTCGGCATCGTTTACCAGCACGGGGAACGTCATGTCGTGCTGCTGATAATAGCCGTAATATCCCAGATAGACCATTCTGCTAAGTTTGGGCTTGCGAATGTAGTTGGTGTCAACTCCTTCGTCCTGCCAGCGATCAAGCATCTCGTCGGCCGATTTCAGGAACTTACCGAATCCGTGGTTCCAGAAACTTCTTTTCTCTTGCGCCGAAGCGTCGAGTGAAACCGTAAAGGCTAATAGCAAAAATACAAAATACCGTATATACATATGATGGCGCTTAGCGCGTCCTGTTATCTCTCCTCTTTCAGCTTCGACCTGATGTCGGTGCCGTTCACACTGATGGTGAAGGAGTTGTAGACATCATGAGTGACCGTCCAGAACTTGTAGGTGTTTTTTACTATGTTGAACTTGATCTCGAGATTACAATCAGTGGAAAACCAATCTTTATCTTTAGCAGAGAAAAAGAGTTCGTTGCCCTCCAGCTTCAGAAAACTATTGAAAATATCAGCCTCGTCACCTGTAATGGCGCAAGAGAATGTTCCACCATCATTGGTGAAAGTAAAGGTGGTTGTGTTGCTATTGTTCCACTTGTATACAACCGCCACCTTGGCACCTTTCACGAGTGCGTCAGTCAGGGTAACGCCTTCGTCTTTCTCCTTCAGCAGCTGGGTGATCTCGACGTTGGAGACCTTCATTTTAACACCTGTCACCTTGAACTTCGGGTCGCCTGGTATCACCTCGATGGTACTCTCATTGAGGTCGATGAAAGCGGTCAGCACAAGGTCGGAAGTCGTTTTCTCCTTGACGGTGAATTTGAGTACGTTGTTGGCCTTGTCGTGCTCCATAATAAAGTCACAATCCTTCTCTGTGATGGTTGGTTCATCACCACGCGTCATGGCTTTGCCATAGTCCAGAAGTTCGTAGGTGTCGCCCACTCTTACAAAGGCGACATAGAATTCCTCGTTGTTCACGCTGAAAGTAAAAGCCACTATGGTGCCATTGTTCAGGGCATCCTCAAGTGTTACTTTCGCTTCAACGGGATTGTCGTCATTTGATTTACATGAGGTCAGGAAGCTTCCCCCAAAGACGGTTGCCATCAACAGCATCATGCCACACAGGCATCTCTTAATCATTTTCTGTTTCATATTATATTATAGATTAGTAATTATTCTGGGTTTTCGTCATGAGCACTCATATTCTTGATGAACAGATTGACCAGACGCTTCGTGATGAAGGTATTCCTGACGGCATGGCGCACCCTTTCTGCTAATGAGTTCTTGCCACTGGATGGGGTAGCCTTCTCTGCTTCGGCCATTTGCTGCTCTCGCTGGTCGATCTTAGCGCGCAAGCCCGCTGGAGCGTGATTATAAAGGAACGAATAGCAGGGTAGGGCAGCCTTCATAATATAAGGTGTGAGGAAGGTGGTTACCACACTGGATGCCACGATGATAGGATAGATGATAGGATTGAGCACGCCCAAGCTGGTACCCAATGCAGCGATGATGAACGAGAACTCACCTATCTGCACAAACGAGAAACTGGTCAGCATAGAGTCGCGCATGGTCTGACCGCCCCACCAGCAACCCAGGGTTCCGAAGAGAATCATTCCGACGATAATGACCAGGCTGACATAGGCGATGCTCACCCAATACTCCGCCAATGAAGCCGGATTGATCAGCATACCCACAGAGATGAAGAAGATGGCAGCAAAGACATTCTTCAGCGGTGTCATCAGCT
>R26__coassemble_276_pt1 | contig 34161 bp, 30 predicted proteins | sample R26__metabat2_high_PE_018 | metagenome-assembled genome bin R26
CTTCCTGCCAGCGATTACGCCGAAAAGCGGGTGCAAAGGTACAACTTTTTTTGGATTCCAAGAAATATTTCGGATATTTTTTGTACCTTTGCACCAATAAATTTAAAAATCATGAAGAAAAGACAACTAATTCATTGTGTTGTGGCATCTATGCTGATGGTTTCGTGCGCTCCTAAGCACTACCAACTTGTCGGTGTAGAACGTTCACGTATCATTGTTGACAGTCGTTTTGATCAGAACCCCGATGAGGCGGCTGCAAAGTACCTTGAACCATTTAAACGGGTGAATGACTCCATCATGGGCCCCATCATGGGACAGATAGCCCATAACATGCACCCCCAGCGCCCTGAGAGCGATCTCTCGAACCTGGTGTCCGACATCCTGATCTGGGCCGCCAAGGATTATAACGAGACTCCCGTACTTGCCATCTATAATATGGGTGGTATTCGTGCCGACCTGACGAAGGGCGACGTTACCTATGGCGACATATTGGACGTGGCACCCTTTGAGAACAAAATCTGCTTTACAACTCTTACAGGCGACAAGGTGATGAAACTCTTCCAGCAGATTGCTAAAAGAGGAGGCGAGGGTGTGAGCAAAGGTGTGGAACTCGTCATCAAGAAGGGTGAACCTAATGAGCTCATCTCTGCCCGTCTGCATGGTCAGGAGATCGATCCCAAGGCAGAGTATCGCATTGCTACTATCAATTACCTGCTCGAAGGCAACGATGGTATGCCTGCCCTCCGAGAGGGAACAAACACGGTTGCTCCTCAGGATGCCAGCAACAATACCCGCTATCTCATTATGAACTACTTCCGCGATATGCATGCTAAGGGTATCGTGGTTGATGCACAAGTTGAAGGACGAATTAAAGTACAATAATTATGAAACGTATACACCTTATTATATTAATGGCACTGCTGTCAGTGCTCACCGTTGATGCCAAGAAGCATAAGCAGCTGGTTATACTTCATACCAACGATACCCATTCCGCGATCATGCCCCTGAACGTGAATATTGACAACAAGGATCTGGCTGGTCGTGGTGGATTCCTGCGTCGTATCAATATGATCAAGGAAGAGCGCAAGCAGAATCCTGATCTGTTGCTCTTCGACTCTGGCGACTTCTGCCAGGGTTCAGGCTATTACACACTCTTTAAGGGTGAGGTAGAGATTGGTCTGATGAACCAGATGGGCTACGAGTGTACCACTATTGGTAACCATGAGTTCGACTTCGGTATGGAGAATATGGCCCGAATCTTCCGTATGGCCAACTTCCCTGTGGTGTGCTCAAACTATGATTGTACAGGAACCGTTCTCGAAGGTCTTGTGAAGCCTTATATCACTATCAAGCGTGGTGACATTAAGATTGGTGTTTTCGCACTGGCTCCAAAGATGAAAGGTCTCGTTTTCGATGGCAACTGTGAGGGTATTACCTATCTCGATCCTGCTGAAACGGCTCAGAAGTACATCGATATCCTTCGTAAAAAGGAGAAGTGCGATCTCGTGATCTGTGTTTCTCACCTGGGATGGGCCGTGTCAGACTATCCCGATGAGAAATTCATCAAACTGACTGAAGGCTGTGATCTTGTGCTGGGTGGACATACCCATACTTATATGTCTACACTTGAGTATGCTCCTAACAAGAATGGAAAGATGATTCCTGTGGATCAGAACGGAAAGCATGGTGTGTTTATCGGCAAGCTCGTTCTGGATCTGGAGAAATAACTATTCGAAATAAAACGTTAGAACTATCATTTTGCTGTGGCCACTGGTCACAGCATTTGTGTATATACGCTTGTTCGCATCCTTCAACTCGTTGGCATGCTTATGGTCGATGGCGTCGCTCAGACTGTAGCAGAACTTCAGTTCTGGTATAAGTTTGAAGAAAGGTAGGTAGAAATCACACCCCAGTCCCACCTCCAGAAATAGGTCGCTTCGTCTCAGTTGTACAAAGTCCTGGTTCTTACTCGTCAGGTTCAGCATCGGGTTCACGCCAGCCATCATGTACGGACGATAGTTGTTCCAGCGCTCAGCACTGAATTTCAGGTCGATGGGAAACGATACGTAGGTATTCTTCATATCCTGGCGCTCCTCCTTGGGTTTGCCCTGTTGGTCGAGACTCGTCAGGTTGTGGAACATCAGGTGCTTGGCGCCGAAGTGCATGGTGGGCGAGAACCTCAGGTTCAGATGGTTCGATAGTCTCAGGTCGGCCAGCACGCCTACTGAGAATCCTGTGTTCCATCGGTCAGCATCGCAAACAATCGTTTGCTCTTGCGTGGTTCCATCGTCGAGGGTGATCGTCTGAGGCCCCACATTCTCGAACTCTATATCCTGCATGTTCATACCCACGAGTATTCCGAAGTGCATGGGGCGTAGGTCAATGTAAGGCTTATACTGCATCACACGTTTCTGCGCTGGGCAGCTGAGCGCTGTCCAGAGAAGCAAAACCACGGTCAATAATCTGCCCTTCATCATACGCTTAAAATAACGCAGAAAAGGCCCTTTTATTATTTCGACATCGTATAAATTATTAAAAAAGCATACCTAAAGTTTGGTATATTTCGAAAATAATTGTACCTTTGCATCATCAAAAGTGAGTATTAACAGTATTAACAACTTTAATTTATAAGAATTATGGCATACGTAATTGGTGAAGATTGCATTTCTTGTGGTACATGTGCTGGTGAGTGCCCCGTTGAGGCTATCTCTGAGGGTGCAGAGCGCTACGTGATCGATGCTGATGCTTGCACAGAGTGCGGCACATGCGCAAGTGTTTGTCCTTCTGAGGCTATCAGCCTTCCCTAATCTACTAAGGACATACAAAACAGAACAAGAGGCGTTTCCCCATGGAAGCGCCTCTTATTTTTTCTCGCGCGTACATTATTAATATTATACTCGCCTCTTTTTCATTTGTAATTCTCATCGGCACTGGTCTCACCATGAAGGGCCTCCTGAAAGGATTCCCAGTCCTGGAATCCCACAAAGAGCGACAGGCGGTCTAAGGCTTTCCTGTCTGGCTTGCGGATGATTTCCTTCTCTACTGCTTCGAGCAGTTTTTTCAGAGCTAAACGTTTCTTCTCCATATTATTGTTAAATTTGGTGCAAAATTACAAAAATATTTTGTACCTTTGCACGCAAAAAGAAAAAATATCGCAAAAAGATGAAAGAATTAGCACTCAAGTACGGATGTAATCCGAATCAGAAGCCCTCACGCATCTTCATGACCGAGGGCGAGTTACCCATCGAAGTGATCAACGGGCGTCCTGGCTACATCAACTTCCTCGATGCATTCAATGCCTGGCAGTTGGTGAAGGAGCTGAAGGCAGCCACAGGCCTGCCCGCCGCCGCCTCGTTCAAGCACGTCAGTCCTGCTGGTGCTGCAGTAGGTCTGCCCCTGAGCGACACGCTGAAGAAAATCTACTTCGTTGATGACATCGCAGGCCTCGACGACAGTCCCATCGCCTGTGCCTACGCCAGAGCCCGTGGTGCCGACCGTATGTCGAGCTATGGTGATTTCGTGGCCCTCTCAGATACCTGCGACGCTACCACCGCTAAGTTGCTGAAGCGCGAGGTGAGCGACGGTGTGATTGCCCCCGACTATACTCCTGAGGCTATCGAGATTCTGAAGGACAAGCGTAAGGGTACCTATAATGTGATTAAGATTGACCCCACCTACATGCCTGAGCCCATTGAGCGTAAGCAGGTGTTTGGCATTACCTTCGAACAGGGTCGTAACGAGATCAAGCTCGACGACGATGCCCTCTTCGAGAACATGCCTACACAGAACAAGACTTTTACTCCTGAGGCCAAGCGCGATCTGATCATCGCCCTGATTACCCTGAAGTACACCCAGAGTAACTCTGTATGTTACGTAAAGGACGGTCAGGCCATCGGTATCGGTGCTGGTCAGCAGAGTCGTATCCACTGCACCCGTCTGGCTGGTAACAAGGCCGACATCTGGTGGTTACGCCAGCACCCGAAGGTGATGAACCTGCCTTTCATCGACAATATCCGTCGTGCTGATCGCGATAACACCATCGACGTGTACATCTCAGAGGATCACGACGACGTGCTGCGTGATGGCACCTGGCAGATGTTCTTTAAGGAGAAGCCCGAGGTGCTGACAATGGAAGAAAAGAAGGCTTGGATTGCTCAGAACACCAAGGTAGCTCTGGGATCGGATGCTTTCTTCCCCTTTGGCGACAATATCGAGCGTGCCCACAAGAGTGGCGTAGAGTTTATCGCCCAGGCTGGTGGCTCAGTTCGTGATGACAACGTAATCGAGACCTGCGACAAGTATGGTATCGCCATGGCATTTACTGGCGTTCGCCTGTTCCATCATTAAATTTCAGATTTAATGGACGATTTTCAGAACATCCTCGAAAACGGCATCAACTTCGGACGTGGAGGTGATAAGCCAAAGGATACTGGCAAGGTGAAGACCAAAGCCAAGAAAAAGCAGTATATTACTGGTGCTCATGGTAGTGGTTCTGCCCGACAGAAAGCCAAATATCGTGAACAGCGTGCCAACAGGCACAAGCATTAAAATAGAAATCCCTCGCCAAAAAGCGAGGGATTCTTATTATTTTTCGTTCTCATCTGAGAGTTCTACCAGTCTGTCAATGGCACTGTTTATCTTATCCACGTTCTCCGTGATGCGTTGATGCATGTCCTGACGTTCTTTCTCCGTGGGATTGAAGTCGGGACTACTCAATACTTGCGAGAAACCTGCCACCACATTCAGCGGTGTGCGTAGCTCACGACCTATTCCACTGATCAGACGAGACTTCATACGAGCGCCCTCCTCTGCCTTATCCAAAGCGTCTTTAAGTTCTTTGTTCTTCACCCATATCTTTCGTACCAAGCGACGGCGGCCCATGATATAAACAATCAGGAATATAAGAACCAAAATGATAAACCAGTTAGTCATACGCTTAACAAGCTTTTTGTTTATTGCGGCCTCCTCCTGACTCAGAACCAGTTGGCGCTCTGTGGTCAACTCATCAAAATTGGCATTCTGCGTGATACTGAACACTGAGTCGAGATTGCTATATAATCTACGCATGGCCTCGAAAGTATTGTTCATATCACCCGACAACCCATATATACGAACTACAGTCAGTGCGCTGTCCACGTTTACTTTCCCATTCTTTACGAGATCAAGTGCCTCGTTATACTTTCCATCGTAAGCCGCCTTGGCTACCTCCATAATCTGGTCGTAGCGGTGATTGAAATCCGGATCATTCTGGTTTTTCAGATAGTCATAACGTTCATAGAGAAGATTGAATTCCTTGGGATCGGCGTTAGACAGGAATGTAACGAAGGCTTTGTAGGCAATCGACAACGATAGGAACTCTATATTGTCAGCCTTCTTAGCCATCTGAATCGCCTTGTCGGCATAGTCGAGTGCTTTTTTCGGATCCTTCAGGTTCAGCAGGTTAGCCAGATGAAGATAAGTTGTCATCGTGAACTTCGGATCGCGGTCGCCTACTTCCTCAAGAGCCTGCAGATAATATTTCCTAGCCTTCGGTCCGTCGAAACTCGCACGATACACATCGCCGAAGAGGCCCGTGGCCAGATAGTAATACTCGCTATCACCATTCTTGCGCATAACCTCATCCAACTCCTTGGCCGTCTTCATGGCCCTGTAGTTATGCTGATGACGCACATCGTAAAAACCTTCGTTACACTTGATCTTATAGAAGTCCGTCTTACGGTTATTTGCAAGGAGATATCCCTCAAACTCGTGAGTCAGTTGATAGAATTCCTCCTCAGAATCCTGTTCATAGAGTTCACGGAACTGGCGGAACATCTCCAGCATCTTTTCCTCCGCCTCTGTGTAGGCGGAAACAACAGAAGGACTCAGCAAGAAGAGCAGAGCCAGAAGGCAAATACGTGTATTATGTTTCAAAATCTTACGGTTTTTATTAATTCAGGTGCAAAAGTACAACCTTTCATCGGATTCTGCAAGCATTTTGCAAAAAAACAACTAGATTTCTTGGAATCAACACGAAAAAAGACTAACTTTGCAGACAAAAGAAGACAAACAACTACAAATAATGAAACGAATCAGACTATTTTTAGCCACAGCACTGATGCTTTGCTCATCCGCTGTCCATGCCCAGAAGTATGTGGGAGGCGACCTTTCCGTGCTCTTGAAATATGAGGAGCAGAACGCCACCTATATGGATAAGGACGGAAAAGCCATATCCGACGTATTAACCTTCGTGAAGCAACAAGGATGGAACACCATTCGAGTGCGTCTGTTCGACGATCCATCGAAGGATACTGACAAGAACGTATGCCAGGATATCAAATATGTGAAAAAACTCGGCAAGCGCATCAAGGACGCAGGACTGAAGTTCATGCTTGACATCCACTATTCCGATACATGGGCTGACCCGGGACAACAGATTATCCCCTATGCCTGGTCCATCTGGAGTTGGAATCCTGAAGAATCGGTCTATATATACACCAAGCAATGGCTGATGGAGCTTGTGGAAGCAGGAGCCGCCCCCGACTTCATCCAGACGGGCAATGAGATCAGTTTCGGCATGCTGTGGGGATTCGTCAACGACGGCAAATTCGAAGAATGGGATCAATTGGGAGGCCATCTTGAAGCCACCTCAGACTGGAAAGACTATACCGACAAGCACTGGGATAACTTCTCAAAGATGCTAAAGGCAGCAGGCAAGGCCTGTCGGGAGGAGTGTCCTGAGGCGAAAATCATCATCCATACGGAACAATGCGCCAACAACCCCACACTCGATGTGGCTTTCTTCAAACGCATCCAACAGTACGAGATTGACTACGACATCATTGGCACATCGTACTATCCCTATTTCAAGGGGCCACTCTCTAAATTCGATGAGGGACTCACACAACTTGAGACCAATTTCCCTGACAAGGAGATACAACTTGTAGAGACTGGCTATCCCTCGAAATGGGCCGTCGGCGGGACTACCTACGACTACACTGACACTTACCCCTACTCCCACGAAGGACAGCGCAAATTTACGGAAGACCTGATTGCCACGCTGAACAAACATCCGCAGGTGAATGGTCTTTCCTGGTGGTATGCCGAGGCCAATGCCAAAGGTTGCACGGGAGACCTGAAGGAAGGCTGGTATAACGCCTCGCTCTTCGACAACGAGACGGGTCGTGCCCTGCCTGCTCTCTACGAACTGAAGGACTATAACGACGGGAGTACCAATATACCTATTATTAATAAGGAGGATTCAAGCGAAACCTGGTACAGCCTCGATGGGCGAAAACTCCCAGACACGCCTAAAAAAAAAGGCATCTACGTCAATCATAACCAGAAAAAGATAATAGCCCGCTGATTGGCGGGCTATTATCTTTCCTATTTAGAAGTTCAAGTCATTGCCTCGATAGAACTCCAAGAGTGCGTGTTGGTAAAGGTTCTCATAACGGGCCTGAACCAAGTCGGACTCGGCCTTCAGGTAGTTGTTCTTCGACTCGTTGAACTCTGTAATGGTAGCCTTGCCGTTCTCGTACTTGGCCTGCACCAGCTGGAAGGCATCCTTCGAACTCTGTACAGCCTCAGCAGAACTCTTTTCCTTGGTCTGGGCATTCAGGGCATTATAGTACACCTGCTGGATTTCCTTGTAGAGTGTCTTCTTGGTGTTCTCGAGTTGCAACTGCTGTGTCTCCTGCTCAATGCGGGCATTACGGATATTGTTGCGCGTCTGGAAACGGTTGAAGATGGGCACACTCAGATTAAGACCGATATACTGCGAGAAATTATTCTCAAGTTGTTTACCAAGTGCATCGTGAGGGAAGCCTGATGTGGTGTAATAGTTCGTTCCAAGACCAGCAGAGAACGACAGCGAGGGATAGTTGGCTGCCTGTTGGATCTTGATATTATGGTCGGTACCTTTCAGCTTCAACTGTTGGGAGAGGATCTCCGGCTTCACACCAAGGGCCTCGGCATAAACAGCATCAGGTCCTATCAGCTCCATGTTAGCTAAGACATCGAGGCTTTCCGATGAAGGACGCACTATCGAGAATCCATCAGGACTAGGAAGTTCGAGCAACTGAGTAAGATCAAGGATGGCCAGACGACAATTATTGTCAGCCTGTGTTGCCGTGAGTCGGCTATTGGCCAGTGTAGACTTCTGGGAAGAGAGTTCTGCCTCGGAAGCCTTGCCATTATTAACGAAAGCCTGAAGACGAGCCACCTGAGCAGAGTCGATCTCTATCTGGCGATGGGCCACATCGGCAATCTCCATATCGTAGAGGATCTGTACATAAGCCTTGGCCACCTGCATACGGATATCGTTCTTAGCCTTCTCCAGATCGGCTGTGGCTGCCTCAAGGTTCAACTGGCTCAGCTTAATCTGGTTAGGAATCTGGAAGCCCGTAAAGATGGGCACGCTCGTAGAGAGCTGCAACGATGTATTACTAGTGTTGGTATTGGTGTAAGTATTCTCTGCGGTCAGACCACGTCCGAACGAGAAGTTCTGTCCGAGACTTCCACTCAGATCTGGAAGTCGCGAGTTCTTAGCCGTGGAGAGCTGAAGCTCCTTCTGGCGACACTGGTTCTGCTGCTGCTTGATGCTGATGTTATGCTCTACAGCATAGTCACAACACTCGCGCAGGCTCCACTCCTTTTGCGCACTTGCTGTGCTAAAGGACAGAGGAAGAACGATGAATGATAAAATATACTTTTTCATATTCGCTTAGTCATTATCTTCTGCTACGATCTCTGGGCCACGTACCTTATCCTTGGCAGTAACACCCTTCTTAATCTCAATATTCACACCGTCAGAGAGACCTGTCTCCACATAAGTACGGTCGTAGGTTTTGTTCTTACCCTCGCCCTTGATGATATATACAAAGGTACTATCACCACTGAACTCGATGGCACTCTCAGGAATACTAAGCACCTTCTCTGCTCTGGCCAGCACGATCTCGGCGTTGGCACTATAGCCAGCACGAATCTTGCCACCCTCAGTGAGTTTCACAGCTGCCTTGATCTCAAACTGATTGGTACCATTGCTCTCCACAGCCTTTGGCGAAACATACTCCAGAGCAGCATCGAAGTTCAGATCCTGCAGGGCACCGATGGTAATCTTCATGTTCATGCCGTTTACCAGCTGACCTACCTCCGTCTCGTCAATGTTACCACGGAAAATCAGGTCGTTCATATTAGCGACAGTAGCAATCGTAGTACCATCGTTAAAGGTATTGGAGAGAATCACCGAGTTACCCACCTTTACTGGGATATCAAGGATGATACCACTGATGGTTGAGCGGATGAGTGTAGAAGAGGCTTTGGCATTCGACTTTGAGACACCGTCACGCACTACCTCGAGCGCATCCTCAGCAGCCAGTTTCTCGTGCTTAGCCTGAGCCAGGGCCACCTTACTCTTGTCATACTCATCGGCACTAACCAACTTCTGGTTATAGAGATTCTCCTCACGCTGGTAGTCGGTTTGAGCCTGCTTCAGATTAATCTCAGCCAAACGTACACGCATCTCAGCACTTGAGAGCTGGGCCATATCAGGAATCACCTTCACCTTGGCAATCACGTCGCCAGCATTCACATAGTCGCCTGGTTCCTTCAGCAGTTCTGAGATGATACCAGAAATCTGCGGCTTGATGTTCACCTCATTACGAGGTTCTATCTTACCTGTGATAATGGTGGTTTTCTGGATACTGTCCAACTTAGGAGTAAACTCATTGTAAACCACTTCCTTGGGTTGGCTCTTTTGCCACAAGAACACGAATGTTCCAATGAAAATCAGCGCTACGATAGCGGCGATAATCAGTTTTGAATAGCGTTTCATATGCTTATATTTTTTAATGTTTAATCTTCTAATGTTTAATGTATTACTCGTCTCGCATAGCGTCTACGGGTTTAATGCTCATGGCTCGGGCTGCTGGCGCAAGTCCTGCAAGGACACCCATAGCTGACACCACAAGAGCTGCGAAGATGGCTGTCCAGAAGCCCACCTGGAAGTGAGCTGTCACGATGCCGTCCTCGGTATTACCCATCTCCAGCATCTGGAGGATCATCACCCCGAAGAGGATGCCACTCATACCTGCCACCAGCGTCATCACGATACTCTCTGAGATAATCTGCGAGAGGATCATCTTGGGGGTGGCTCCGATGGCGCGTCGGATACCGATCTCCGTGGTTCGTTCACGCACTGTCACCATCATGATGTTAGACACGCCAATGGCACCTGCAAGCAGGGTTCCAAGACCCACAAGCCAGATGAGGAAGTTGACACCCTTGAAGAGGTTGTCGAGCATCTGGAAGAGCACCTCAGTATTAAATACCATCGCAGCCTGCTCGTCGGTGGAATCCACGAAGTGTCCCATCGTAACGGACTCACGGATACGGTCTGTCAACTTCGACATCACCACACCCTGGCGCCCCGTAGCCACGATCATATCCACTTCTTTACCTCGGTTATAGATCTCCTGCATCAGTGTCAGCGGCAGCGTTACCTTCTGTTCCGCACGACCGTTGATGTTCATACCCCCCGATGAGGCATAGTCAACACCTATCACTTCGTAATAGGTGGAGTCGATACGTATCGACTTGCCACAGGGGTCGCCACCTTCCTTGAAGAGTTCCTTGTAGATACGTTTTCCGATGACACACACCTTACGATGCTCCTTCATGTCCATCTCATTAATATAGCGCCCGTAGTAGAGCTTCGGCGAAATCACCTTGGCATATTCGGGTGTGCAACCCTGAACGCGCGGCGTGGTTCTCTGATCTTTGTAATAGGCCGTATTCGTCTTACCCCAAGGTGCGAAGAGCACAGGTGCCACGACATTGAGCTCAGGCACGCGCTGGTGAAGACGGGTGAGGTCCTTATAGTCCATGCTCCACCAGCGCCCCTTACGGAAACCCTTATAGGGCTTTGATGTCTGCTGGCTCCACACGATCACGGTGTTCTGTGCAAAACCTTCGAAATTCTTCTCCAGCATCTCTTTCAGTCCCTGACCACCTCCGATGAGTGCCACCAGCATGAACACACCCCAGAACACACCGAAGCCTGTCAGAAACGAACGCGACTTATTTCGTGTCAGCGTATCGAGTATTTCCTTGTATGAATCAATATCTATTCTCATAATATCAATCAGCTCTTAATGCTTCTATCGGGCGGATTCTACTTGCCTTGTAAGCAGGGATCAGTCCTGCAATCGTTCCAGCAATCACCATCACCATCGTCGCCTCGAAGCAGACATCAAGTCCTACGGTAGGATTGAGGAACATCGTGGCCTTGAAGAGACCTGTGTCAATCGTCTCATGACCGATCGTCGCGTCCATATACTCATTGGCAGCTACGCCCAGCACCATACCGACATAGCCGAAGAATGTCGTGATGATCACACTCTCAATAATGATGAGTTTCAGAATACTCCAGGGCTTGGCACCGATAGCCTTACGGATGCCGAACTCATGGGTACGCTCTTTCACGGTGATAAGCATGATGTTAGATACACCCACGATACCAGAGAGGAGGGTGAAAAGTCCCACAATCCACAAGGCTGTGCGGATGATGGCAATACCCTGCTCCATCTGCAGACTCATCGTATAGCCATTAAATATCCAGAAGGCACGCTCATCGTCAGGATGCACCTGATGGTTGGCATTCAGACGACGACGATATTCTTTCTCGAAATCTTCGTTGGCCTTCTCTGTTGTCAGACCGTGGAAGGTGTATTCCAAGCTACCCACCTCATCGTTATTGGCACCGAAGATACTCTTGATGGCGGCATAGCTGGCGTAAGCCTCCGACTGACCTTCCTCGCGATCCTTATAGATACCGATTACCTTGAAGGCGAAGTTACCCACCTTCACATATTTGCCCAACAGCGTGGAATAGTCTCTCGGCTCCAGTTCCTTCGCCTGCTTATTGCTCAGCACCAGCACCTTGCGCTTCTCACGCATATCAATATCATTCACAAACCTTCCGTAAAGCATATCGTGCTTGTTGATCTTCGTATGTACTGGATAGACACCTGTTATCGTAGTACTGATATACTCATCGCCGTAACTGATGGTGGTATTAGTCTCATAACGTGCACCCACCTCATCGACAATCTCGGGGAAGTCCGACTCCGTCATGACGAGGTCAGATGTCTGGAGCCTCACTCTGCGCCCCTCTTTCAATCCCTGGTAAGCCTTCGAGGTACGTCCTCCCCAAACTTCCATCGAATTCGACAGCCAGTTCTCATTCTGCTTCAGGTTGGCATTGATAAGGCCGTTGCCGGCACCCAGCAGCACGATGAGCATGAAGATGCCCCATGCCACAGCGAAACCTGTAAGCGTCGTACGGAGCTTGTTGCGCCGAGCCGTCTGCCATATTTCTACAAATACATCTCGCATAATGATAGTTATTACTTCATCATTCCGTTAATACCGAATGGACTGGCATTATGGTCGAGGTTCTCTTCTATCTTACCGATGATACCATCCTTGATATGCACAATCTTATTCGTCTCATTCGCCACACCGCTCTCGTGAGTCACCACGACGATGGTCATGCCGTCGTCCTGATTCAGCTTTTTGAGCAGCTGCATCACCTCCACAGATGTCTTCGAGTCCAATGCGCCTGTTGGCTCGTCGGCCAGGATAATCTGTGGACGGGTGATGAGTGCTCTGGCTATTGCCACGCGTTGCTTCTGTCCTCCCGACAGTTCGTTGGGGTAGTGTTCTGCCCAGTCGAGAAGGCCCAGACGCTCCAGATACTCCAGAGCCATCTGATGGCGCTTCTTTCTGGACACCCCCTGATAGAATAATGGCAACTCAACGTTTTCCACGGCGGTCTTAAAAGAGATGAGATTAAACGACTGGAAGATAAAGCCTATCATCTTGTTGCGATACTCAGCAGCACGTCGCTCTGAGAGGTTCCAAATGGGCACACCTGCCAGCTCGTAGGTGCCAGAGTCGTAGTTGTCGAGAATACCTAATATATTTAATAAGGTACTCTTACCTGAACCTGATGCGCCCATGATGGAGACGAACTCACCCTTCGCAATATCAAGTGAGATACCTTTCAGCACATGGAGTGGTTGGGCTCCCTGATAGGTCTTGTTGATGTCTTGTAAATGTATCATAAATAACCTTTATACCTTAGTTTAACTTTGATTTTGTTTGTTTGACGCCAAATACCATCGAAAAGTTTCATACTATTGAAGAAAACTGCTATTCTTTAACATTCTGTAAGCTTTTGTAGGCTTCTTCAACATCTTCAATGGTGATGTCGAGCAGTTGCATCTGACGGAACAGCTCTGGCAGACGCTCCTTCATAAACTCCTTCTTACGGGCTTTCAGAATCTGTTTCTTCGCGCCTTTCGTTACGAAGTAGCCCAGACCACGCTTGTTGTAGATGATCTCCTCACGCGCCAGTTGCTCATAGGCTTTCACTGCCGTATTGGTATTTACCTCCAGGAGCACTGCATACTCACGGACTGACGGGATACGGTCATCGTCCTTATACACTCCAGAGAGAATCTCGTCACACAGACGATCGGCTATCTGGATATATATCGCTTTATCATTAGTAAAAATCATACGTTCAACCATTTATTGTTAATAACCTGCATACGGGTAAAGAGCTTGTACGAGAGCCAGTAGTGGATCACAACCAGTGCCCAACAACCGATGATAAACGACCAATACAGAAGGGCATTGGTTACTTCGCCATTATTGACGATAGAGATACTCTTGTCCTCCATTCCAAACCATACGACAACCCATTCAACAACCTTGAAGAGTACGACAAAGTACAACATAACCGATACACTCGTCAGGATAATATGCTGTTTACGGAACAGCGAACCTCCCAAGATAAAGAGCGACTGGATATACAGGCAGACGGTAAAAAGGCTGAATAGGAATAGAGACAGATTTTTTTCCACATTGAAGATCTCAGCCACCAGCGATACACTCCACATCATGACACGACCATCCATTACATCCACCAACACACGGATAGCGTCGGCTATCAGGATAGAGAGGATAGTACCTACAGCCACCAACAGCACATTATGAACCAGACATACGATATATTTCTCGAGGTTCGACACCGGCCACAGGAAATAGGCCGAGCGCTGGGGTGTTTTCTTCAGATGCCAGAAGAGCAGGCAGGCACCGAACAGCATAGCGAGACAGAAGAAGATGACATCGAAGACAACGACACTTTGTAAAAGCATACTGTAATTACTGGCCATAGTTGCCTCACCGAACTTCTGCAAAGCATCATCATAACTCAATCCGTTAAAAGCTGCCTTTCTAGTGATGAAGATGTTTACGAAGGACAATACAATGATATAAATGGCGAACACACGATACCAGTCCTTACGGGAAACAATGAACTGGCACTTCAGAGCCTGACCGAATCGGGTGATATTAAATGTACTCATTTTGACTGCGTTTTAAAGTTAAACAATAGTTCCAGATTCACCTGTGTCTCTGCGTCGTCCTCCTTACGCTCGGCAATCACTGCATTACCTTGCAGCGAAGGCTCTGCATAGAGCACCGTCTCGTCCATCTCCTGCGGACTGCGATACTCAAACACATACTGATCGGTAATCTCCTGAACCGATGCATTCAGCAATACACTGTGCTGATCGAGAATCAGAATATGATCCAGCATCTGTTCCACATCATGCACCTGATGGGTTGAGATCATCACCATACGCTCCTCGGTCATGTTCTGTGCAATCACCTTGCGGAACTGACTCTTCGAGGGGATGTCAAGTCCGTTGGTAGGTTCGTCCATCAACAAATACTTCGTGTTCGTAGCCAATGCGAACGACATGTAGACCTTCTTCTTCTGACCCATCGAAAGTTCACCGAGATGAACATCGGTGGTGAGTTCGAAGTCTCTCAGACAATTCTCTAATACCTCCTGTGAATATTTGGGGTAGAAAGGCTTATAGATATCCACATACTCCGACAGACGCATCGAAGGCAACTCGAACTCCTCAGTTACGAGGAATATCTCGCGTAGAATCTTCGGCTCCCTCTTGTAAGCATCAACATCATCACACTTTACACTTCCCTTCATGGGTCTCAGGAGTCCTGAGAGCAGATACAACAGGGTTGACTTGCCAGTACCATTCTTGCCCAACAAGCCATAAATCTTATTTTCCTCCAGTTTCAAACTGAAGTCATCGAACACCAGACGTTTTCCTCCGGCATACTTAAAACTGATGTTTTGTACTTCTATCATAACCGTTATTAATTATTATCTTTACCTCTGTATTTGTGTACTACTTCAATAGTACACTGCAAAAGTAGAATAATTATCAATATGCTCCAAACAATTAAGCTAAATTCTTTCATTTCTTAACACACTTTAAACATTCGTCCTCGCGTGTACATTATCTTATAATAAGATTAAAAATCAATAAAACTTCTTGGGTGTATTTGGTACATTCAATAATAATCACTAACTTTGCTGCATCATTTCTAACCAACTTCAACTATTCAAATGAAAAGTAGATTAATTCTGATTGCGATGACGATGATGCTGGGAACAACTACGTTTGCCCAGCCCAAGTATCCGTATCTGGATACCAAGTTATCAAACAAAGAGCGTGTAGAAAATCTGTTGAGCCTGCTCACGCCCGAGGAGAAAGTGGGTCTTATGATGAACAAGTCGATATCCATCGACCGTTTGGGCATCCCCAGCTACAACTGGTGGAGTGAGGCCTGTCATGGTGTTCGTCAGGGAGGTTACACCGTTTACCCCCAGCCCATTGGTATGGCTGCTGCATTCAATGCGCAACTGTTTTACGATGTATTCTCGCAGGTCAGTGACGAGGCGCGTGCCAACTGGAACCGCACCGATCACAACGACCCCAAGTTGTTCAACGTGCCCATGGGCGTCATCTACTACCCCGGTAATCCAGAACTGACATTCTGGTGTCCTAACGTAAATATCTTCCGCGATCCGCGTTGGGGGCGTGGTCAGGAGACTTGTGGTGAGGACCCCTATCTGAATGCTGTATTAGGTGTGCAGACGGTATTGGGTATGCAGGGCAACGACGACAAGTATTTTAAGACTCACGCCTGTGCCAAGCACTATGCCGTGCATAGCGGTCCAGAGCCTCTGCGCCACTCCATGAATGTTGAGCCAACTAACCGCGACCTCTGGGAAACCTATCTGCCGGCCTTTAAGGCACTGGTTAAAAAAGGTAATGTGCGCGAGGTGATGTGTGCCTATCAGCGTTTCGAGGGTAAGCCCTGTTGCACCAGCGACCGTTTGCTCATCGATATCCTGCGCAATAAGTGGGGCTACGATGCTATCGTCTTGACCGACTGCGATGCCATCAACAATTTCTTCAACAAGGGCCAGCACGAGACCCATAAGAATGGTCTTTCTGCCTCAGTCGATGCCGTACTGAACGGCACCGATTTGGAATGTGGAAAGGTATTCATGTCGCTCGTTGAGGGACTTAAGAAAGGCCTCATTAAGGAGAGTGATCTCGACGAGCATCTGCGCAAAACCCTGATGGGGCGCTTTGAGCTGGGCATGTTTGATCCTGCCGAGATGCTTCCTTGGGCCAACCTTGGAGCTGATGTCATCAGCAGCGAGAAGAACGACGCCATGGCTACTCAGGCTGCCCGCGAGTCGATGGTACTGCTTGAGAACAAGGCTAGCGTATTGCCTCTCTCAAAGAGCATCAAGACCATCGCCGTTCTTGGTCCTAATGCTGACGATGTAAACATGTTGAATGGCAACTATGGTGGTACACCTACCGAGGCTCATCAGCACTCACTGTTGGCTGGTATCAAGGCTGCTGTTCCTGGCGCCAAGATCATCTACGATAAGGCATGCGAACTGAACGACGAATACAGCACCATCCACCATCTGCAGGACTTCAACGATGGCAAGGGTGTGAAGGTGGAATTCTGGAATAATCGTGAACTCGAAGGCGAGCCCGCCAAGACCGATTATTACAACGAGCTGAACTTCTCAACCTTTGGTGCATGGGGTTTTGCACAGGGTGTCAGCCGCGACTCACTTTCTGTTCGTATTAGTGGTACTTACAAATCCACATTCACTGGCGAAATGAAGTATACACTGACAACCGATAATGGTTACACACTGAAGGTTAATGGCGAAGTGGTAGAAGAGGCCCAGGCTGGTGGTCGTCGTGGATTCGGTTTCGGATTCGGCCGTAAGCCAGAGTATAAGTCATTCCCCGTAGAGGCTGGTAAGACTTACGATGTAGTGATAGAATATAAGCATGGTAACGGACAGTTTGCCATGCTGCGTGGCGACATCTGTGAGCGCATTCTCGTAGACTTCACTGATCTTGCCAATCAGGTTAAGGATGCCGATGCCATCATCATCATCGGCGGTATCTCAGCCCAGATGGAGGGTGAAGGTGGCGACAAGCAGGACATCGAGCTGCCAAAGGTTCAGCAAATGCTGGTTAAGGCTATGCATAAGACTGGCAAGCCTGTTATCTTCGTGAACTGTTCTGGTTCTGCCATCGCATTTGGTAGCGTTGAAGGCGAGTACGATGCACTTCTGCAGGCTTGGTACGCTGGTCAGGGCGGTTCGAAGGCACTGGCCGAGGTGCTGTTTGGCGACTATAACCCTGGCGGCAAGCTGCCTGTAACGTTCTATCGCTCTAACAACGACCTGCCCGACTTCCTCGATTACTCAATGAAGAACCGCACCTATCGTTACTTCACAGGTGTGCCTCAATATGCATTCGGCTACGGACTCAGCTACACTACCTTTACACTCGGCGATGCTAAGATCTCTTCTAAGTCGATGAAGAAGGATGGTAAGGTAACACTCACCGTTCCTGTTACTAACACCGGTAAGCGCGAGGGTACTGAGACCGTTCAGGTTTACGTGAAGGCACTCGACGATGCCGGCGCTCCTATCAAGGCTCTGAAGGGATTCCAGAAACTGAGCCTGAAGGCCGGTGAGACACAGAAGGCCACCATCACACTCGATGGCGAGGCATTCGAGTACTACGACGAGAGTATCGACGAGCTGTCTACCAAGGCAGGCCGCTATCAGATTCTCTACGGCACCTCGTCACTCGACAAGGACCTGAAAGCAATTGATTTTGTAGTAAAATAAGCTATTATGATGGGGGTGATTTGATCGAGTTATCTTGTATCAGCACCCCACATCATTTTCTCACGAAGAGTGTTGAAATAGCGATGGTCTGATCGCTTCACAACCTTGATATCATAGGGGGCACGACGGAGTGTAATCTTCGTGCCCTCTTTGCATTTCTCTGAGCGGCCGTCAATAGCCACAAGATAATTATGCGAACGACTTTCCACATCAAGTTCGATGACCGATGAGTCAGCCAACACTATCGGACGTACATTCAGCGAATGAGGTGCTACAGCCGTCATCGAGAACACTTTAGTTCCTGGCACGATAATCGGGCCACCGTTCGAGAGTGAATAAGCTGTTGAACCTGTAGGTGTGGATATCACGAGTCCGTCAGCCTGATAGGTATTCAGGTATTGTCCGTTCACATTAGCACGTATTGAAATCATTGAAGCTGAATCGCGCTTCAGAATAGCCACATCATTCAGAGCAAAACTGAAATCACCCAGTGGTGCTCCGTCGGCCTCCACCTGAATCATAGCCCTCGATTCCACAGCATAGTCGTCGTTATGCAGTGCTTCAAGACAATGCTCTATATCGTCTGGACTGATATCAGCCAGGAAGCCCAGTCTGCCCATATTCACGCCCAGAATGGGAATGTTTTTCTTACCCACCCTACTGGCGGCCTTCAGGAAAGTTCCATCACCACCCATCGATATCACAAAGTCGGCATCGAAATCATCGTCAGAGAACACCTTGGTAGCCCTCACGTCGAGACGCTGGTTATCCTTCAGGAAGTAATAATACTCCATGTCCACATAGAGTTCTGCACCAAAATTGGTGATACAAGAGAGTACCTTTTGGATACTCGCCGATTTCTTGGCCTGATAAATATTGCCCAATAGGGCAAATCTTAGTTTACGATGTTCCATTCTTTAGACCTTTTGGGTGCAAATATAATTAAAATATGGAACACAAAGACACAGAGAGACAGAGTTTTTTGTTTTTTTATTAAAAATCTCTGTATCTCTGTACCTCTGTGTTAGATTAAATTTGTATCTTTGCAGTCAGAAAACCAAATAAAAGATAAGTATTATGGCAAAAGTTTATGTATTCCTGGCTGACGGCTTCGAGGATGTCGAGGCCCTGATTCCCATCGACGTACTGCGTCGTGGCGGTGTTGATGTTATAACGGTGAGCACCACCGAGTTTCCTCTTGTTGAGTCGGCCCATGGCGTAAGCATCGAGGCTGATCTCCAGTTTGATCAGTCCGACTATACTGATGCCGATCTGCTGATGCTGCCGGGTGGTATGCCAGGAGCCAGCAATCTGTTTGCCCACGAAGGAGTGTGTCAGGCAATCAAGGCACAGTTCGATGCCGGTAAGAAGGTATCAGCCATCTGTGCTGCTCCGGCCGTTGTGCTCGCCCCGTTGGGTATCCTTAATGGCAAAAAAGCTACCTGCTATCCTGGTTTTGAGAAAGCTCTTGCTGAAACAGGCGCCACCTATACGGCCGACCTTGTAACCGTCGATGGTACTGTCACCACAGCTGAGGGTCCTGCCGCCGCGTTCCCATACGCTTACGAACTCCTGTCGCAGTTGGTCGACAAAGCGACTTCTGACCAGATCGCCGAAGGCATGCGCTTCAAACATTTAATGCAGAAATAATGGACTATATCATCATTGTAGCAGGTGGCAAGGGATTACGCATGGGGACCGATATACCCAAGCAGTTCCTGCCCATTGGCGGCAAACCGGTGCTGATGCGCACACTAGAGCGGTTCCGTGCCTATTCTGCCGATCTGCAGATCATCCTCGTTCTACCCGAGGCCCAACAGGACTATTGGCATCAACTCTGCGCAGAGTATCACTTCGATGTGGAATACACGCTGGCTAATGGCGGACAGACGCGATTCCACTCCGTACAGAACGGACTGGCCAAGGTGCCCGATGATGCCATTGGTGTGGTTGGTGTTCACGATGGCGTACGTCCATTCCCCAGCATCGAGGTAATTCGTAATTGCTACGAGACCGCCCGCACAGCCAAGGCCGTCATTCCCGTGATCCCCGTAGTCGAGACAGTGCGCCATCTCGAAGGTGAGCAATCCAAGACAGTACCTCGCAATGACTACCGATTGGTGCAGACACCACAGACGTTCGATATCCAGTTGCTAAAGGCGGCCAACCGCCAGCCCTACAACGATGGTTTCACGGATGATGCCTCGGTGGTAGAGTCGTTCGGCTATGAGATTACCTTGGTAGAAGGCAATCGCGAAAATATCAAGATCACCACTCCCTACGACATGAAGATTGCTGAAGTTCTCATATAATGGATATATTATCACAGGACATTAAGTTTCTTCCCGGCGTGGGACCTAACCGTAAAAAGATGCTGAGTAATGAACTCGGCATTGAGACTTATGGTGACCTGCTTGAATACTATCCATACAAATATGTAGACCGCTCTAAGGTCTATACCATCCACGAACTCACGGGGGACATGCCTTTCGTGCAGGTGGTAGGCCGCATCATGAGCTTCGAAACCTTCCCCATGGGACCGCGCAAGGAACGCGTGGTAGCCCACTTCACCGACGGCACAGCCATCTGCGATCTCACTTGGTTTAATGGCGGCAAATATGCTAAACAAAATTACAAAGTAGGCATCGATTATCTGGTCTTTGGAAAACCTACAGTATTCAACAACCGCATTAACTTCACCCATCCCGACCTCGATGACGCATCAAAGGTCGATCTCTCCACCATGGGATTACAGCCCTATTATAACACCACGGAGAAGATGAAGAAAAGCGGACTTAACTCACGTGCCATCGAGCGATTGACCAAGACACTGATAGAAAAACTCCCCACCCTACCCGAGACCATACCCGAATTCATCTCCCAGCCCCTACATCTCGTAGGTCGCGATGACGCCCTGCGCACCGTCCATTATCCCCAGAACGCCAAGGATCTGGAGCGTGCCCGATTGCGTCTGAAATTCGAGGAGCTTTTCTTCATCCAACTCAATATCCTGAGGTATGCCAGCGACCAACGGCGTAAGTACCGCGGCTACATTTTCTCGAAAGTGGGTGAGGTATTCAATACCTTCTACAGCAAATATCTCCCCTTCCCACTCACCGGTGCGCAGAAACGTGTTATCCGCGAGATACGCGTCGACACCGGTAGCGGTCGACAGATGAACCGCTTATTGCAGGGCGATGTAGGCAGCGGCAAGACGCTCGTGGCCCTCATGTCGATGCTCATTGCCATCGACAATGGCTACCAAACCTGTATCATGGCACCCACCGAGATCCTGGCCGAACAACATCTCCAGACCATTATGGGATTCCTAAAAGATATGGACATCCGTGTGGCATTGCTCACTGGCATCGTCAAGGGCAAACGTCGCGAGGAAGTACTCGAGGGACTACTCGACGGTACCATCCAGATACTTGTTGGCACACATGCCGTCATCGAAGACACTGTACAGTTCGCCCGTCTTGGCTTCGTAGTGGTCGACGAGCAGCACCGTTTCGGCGTGGCACAGCGTGCTAAACTCTGGAGCAAGAGCGCCAACCCGCCCCACGTACTCGTTATGACGGCCACCCCTATTCCCCGCACCCTCGCCATGACACTCTATGGCGACCTCGACGTGAGCGTCATCGACGAACTGCCGCCAGGACGCAAGCCCGTTCGCACCACCCATGTCTTCGACACCCGCATGACCTCGCTCTACGACGGCATCCGTCAACAAATCAATGAAGGGCGACAAGTGTATATCGTATTCCCACTCATCGAAGAGAGCGAGAAGAGCGACTTGAAGAACTTGGAAGATGGTTTCGAGGTTTTAAAGGAAGCTTTCCCCGAGTTCCGCCTCAGCAAGGTACACGGTCGCATGAAGCTCAAAGACAAGGAGGAAGAGATGCTGCGCTTCGTCAAAGGCGAGACACAGATACTTGTAGCTACTACTGTCATCGAGGTAGGCGTAAACGTACCAAACGCTTCAGTGATGGTTATCCTCGAAGCCCAGCGTTTCGGACTCGCCCAGCTCCATCAGTTGCGCGGTCGTGTTGGACGCGGTGCTGATCAGTCGTTTTGTATTCTCGTCACGCCCTATAAGCTCAGCGAAGAAACCCGTAAGCGTATCGACATCATGTGCGACACCAACGATGGCTTCCGTATTGCCGAAGCCGACTTAAAGTTGCGCGGTCCTGGCGACCTGGAAGGCACCCAACAAAGTGGTATGGCTTTCGACCTGAAGATAGCCGACATCGCCCGCGACGGACAGATTGTACAGTTGGCCCGCGACGAGGCTCAAAAGATTATCGACGACGATCCTGAATGCAAATCCGAGAAATATGCATTATTATGGTTTCGTCTGCGTCAACTGCGCAAAACTAACATTAATTGGGCGGCTATTTCATAGCCGATGGGTAGTTTTAGTGTTAAAAATACCCTAAACTTTGTTAACGGACACATTATTTATGCATGATTTTAGAATATTATTACTACCTTTGCAACCGAGTTTTTGCTCTAACATACAAACCATATCCATAATGATAACAAGTAAAATATTCAAAACGACTGCAATTCTGGCACTGATGTCATTCACATCCACTCCTTCACAGGGACAGGATCTTTTAGCTCGTCAGGCTCCCGTTGACAGGAAGATGAAGGCAGTCGACTCCATAGTACTCAATCGACTGATTGAGCAGGAAATGTTCGAGAACCCCGCAAACGATCTGTATGATGAGTGGGACAACCAGCTCACCCATTACAATGGCGTAACTCTCCCCGACGAGGCTACCATTGATCTGCGCGGTTTCTGTATGCCTACGCCTAGCCGCGTGGTAACTTCTAATTTCGGTGCCCGCTGGGGTCGCCAGCACAAGGGCCTCGATATCAAGGTGTATATTGGCGATACCATCCGTGCTGCTTTCAGCGGTAAGGTTCGCGTTGTAAAATATGAGCCTCGTGGTTACGGTAAGTATGTGGTAATCCGCCACTACAATGGTTTGGAGACCTATTATGGCCACATGTCAGGCTGGCTCGTTAAGGAGAATCAGGAAGTAAAGGCTGGTGATCCTATCGGTCTGGGTGGTAACACTGGCCGTAGCACCGGTTCTCACCTCCACTTCGAGACTCGCCTTTGCGGTGTAGCCCTCAACCCCGCCCTCATGTTCGACTTCCGCAATCAGGATGTCACGGGCGATTTCTACACCTTCCGTCGTAGCAAGTATGCAGCTGAATCTGCTCAGGCCACACGTCTGCGTGGTGCCAATGCCGGTGGTAACAGCCGCTTCACCGATGATGGTGACGAGGATTCAGAGCTCGCCATTGCAGCCCCCTCAGCCACTTTCGCTCCCGAGGTACATCTCCACAAGGTTAAGAAGGGTGAGACGCTTCAGGCCATCGCCCGCAAGTGCCACACCACGGTTGACGCCCTTTGCAAGCTCAACCACATTGGTAAGAACATCCGCCTGATGCCAGGCCAGATCTTGAAATACAATTAATTCCCTATAAATAGAAGAAGCCCCGCTGATTGGCGGGGCTTTTTCATTCTAATCAAAGGCTTTCATCATTATTAGGAGCCTTCGGAAATATTTATCCTTTTCGTTTGGTGTTCACATAAAATATTCGTATCTTTGCACTCGGTTATGATTGACAGAGCTACGATAGATAAGATCATGGACGCCACGAACATTGTCGACGTGGTGGGAGAGTTCGTGACGCTACGTAAGGCGGGCGTGAATTATAAGGGCTTGTGTCCTTTCCACGACGATACAACACCCTCGTTCATGGTGTCGCCATCGAAACAGATATGCAAGTGCTTTGCCTGTGGTGAGGGTGGTACGGCCATCAACTTCCTGATGAAGCACGAACAGATAACCTATCCCGAAGCCTTGCGCTGGCTGGCCAAGAAATACAATATCGAGATTCAGGAGAAGGAACTGACCGACGAGGAGAAGAAAGAGCAGAGCGATCGCGAATCGATGTTCATCGTAAACGAGTGGGCGATGAAGTATTTCCAGGACATGCTGAAGAACGACCCGGATGGCATCGCCATCGGTAAGCAGTATTTCCGCAGTCGTGGCATCCGCGATGATATCATTGAGAAGTTCAATCTGGGTTATGCGCTCCCCAAGCGTGATGCCTTGGCCTTAGCGGCCAAGAAAGCAGGTTACCAAGATGAGTTCCTACTGAAGACTGGACTATGTATTGATGGAGAGAAAGGTATTCACGACCGCTACAGCGGGCGCGTAATTTTCCCATGGCTGAACGTAAGCGGCAAAGTGGTGGCCTTTGGCGGACGACTGTTGGATGCCAGAACGAAAGGCGTGCAACAGAAATACGTAAACTCACCCGACTCAGAGATTTATCATAAGGAACGCGAGCTCTACGGACTCTTTCAGGCCAAGAAAGCCATTGCCAAGGAGGATCGTGTATATATGGTGGAGGGTTATACCGACGTGATTGCCATGCATCAGTGCGGACTGGAGAATGTGGTGGCCAATTCGGGTACGGCACTCTCATTGCATCAGATTAAGCTCCTGCGTCGATTTACACAGAACATCACCTTATTATATGATGGCGACGAAGCTGGTATCCATGCCGCTATGCGTGGTACCGATATGCTCTTGGCCGAGGGCATGAATGTCCAAGTGCTACTCCTGCCCGATGGCGATGACCCTGACTCGTTTTCCAAGAAACACAGTGCACAGGAGTTGAAGGACTATATCGAGAAGAATTCTACGGACTTCATTTCGTTTAAGACCAAGGTGACGATGGAGGGTATCACCGATCCCGTAAAGCGTTCAGAGGCTATCGGCGGTATCGTAAAAAGCATTTCCGTAATTCCCGATCAGATACTGCGTTCTACATATCTTAGTGAACTCTCCCAGCGCATGGGCATCAAGGAACAGACGCTTCTGAACTCCATGAATGGCATGATCCGCAAGGATAAGGAGGAAAAAGAGAAAGAACGGGAGAGACAAGAATACAGGGAGACAGGGAGACAAGGAGTACAAGACAACACTCCTACTACTTCTAGTAATGTCCTGGACTCACTGAACTCCGTGTCTCCTTCTTCAGAGGTGGAGCGTTTACTCATCCAGGCAATCATCCGTCATGGTGAAAAGGTGATCTACGAAAATGTGGAAACGGAAGATGGTGGGAAGATGAACCTGACTGTGGCACAGTATGTGGCCTACGATTTAGGCTCCGATGGTATTTCTTTCCAAGATGACCGCTACAACCATATACTCGAAGAAGCTGTGGCGCATAGTGGCGAGGAGGGTTTCGTAGCTGAGACCTATTTCATTCAACATCCTGACATCCAGATCAGTCAGTTGGCCGCCCATTTGGCCATCGATCGCCATCAGTTGGGTAAGAGTTTCCAGCTGAAGGAGCGTGAGGATGGTCTTCGTCAGCATGTGGTCCATCTAGTACTCGATCTGCGTATGGACATCGTTGAGAAACGTTTGAAAGAGATTAATCAGCAGTTGCGAACGGTGGGCTCTGACATGGAGAAGATGAAGCTGCTGCTTGAGGAGTTTAAAGACACGCAACAGTTGCGCAATGCCCTAGCCAAACAGTTGGGCAATGATATCGTAGTATAGTAAAAAAGTAAGAGGTGGATAGTTGGAAACTCATATTATTTAGTGTCTATCAGGTGTTCGTGGTAATGGCTATCATCCACGTGATACTCGACAACCGTCAACCAGCCAAGACGATGGCTTGGGCACTGGTGATATGGTTCGTTCCCATTGTGGGCATCGTGTTCTACCTCTTCTTCGGCATCAATACCCGCAAGGAGCGCTATGTAAGTGAGCGCAGTATGAACCTGCTTACCAAACGCTCGATGTTGGAGTTTGCTGAGCAGCAGAATCTCCGATTGCCAGAGCGTTATAAGCCCCTGATCGACCTTTTTGTGAACCAGAACCTGACGCTGCCTTTTAAGGACAACGGGGTTACTGTGATGACGAACGGCATTGAGTTCTTCCCAGCGCTCTTGGCTGATATCAAAAAGGCAAAGAACCATATCCACATAGCTATGTATATCTTTGCCGACGATGCCCTTGGGCGATTGGTGGCCGATGCACTGATCGACAAGGTAAGAGAAGGTGTCGAGGTGCGATTGGTGTACGACGATGTGGGTTGCTGGAATGTAAAGCACCGTTTCTTTGAGCGTATGCGTGAGGAAGGTATCGAGGCCATGCCATTTATGCCCGTTCACTTCCCGCAGTTTACAAGTAAGGTGAACTATCGCAACCACCGTAAGATTATCGTTATCGACGGACAGGTAGGTTATATTGGTGGCATGAATATTGCTATGCGCTATGCGAATGCCAAGTGGCGCGACACGATGCTGAGAGTGACGGGCGGTGGCGTATATGCCCTGCAGAGAGCCTTCCTCGTCGACTGGTATTTTGTGGATCGTTCGCTGTTGTCCGACCGTAGGTTCTATCCGCCTATTGCCGATGATCAGCTTATCAACGACACGATATCGCAGGTAGTTACCAGCGGTCCCGTAACGCCTTATCCTGAGATTATGCAGGGTTTCGTACGAATCATTCTCGGTGCTCGTCGCTATCTGTATGTGGAGACGCCTTATTTCCTACCCAACGAGTCGGTGTTTTTCGCCCTGAAGACGGCCGCTCTGGCTGGCGTCGATGTCAGGGTACTTTGTCCAATGCATAGCGATGCCCGGTTTGTGGAGTGGGCCAGCCGCAGTTATCTGCGTGAGGCTGTGGAGGCAGGCGTACAAGTGAGTCTGTATGAGCCGGGATTCCTTCACTCAAAGCTATTGGTTTGTGATGATGCCATCTCCACCTGCGGATCAACCAACCTCGACTTCCGCAGTTTCGAGAATAACTTCGAGGCCAACATTTTCTTTTATGGTGAGGACGTTGCCCTTTGCATGAAGGATGTGTTCTTGAAGGATATGGAGCAATCGGTACCATTGACGGAGGTGCCAGGCCGTATGAGCAAGAAGATTACAGTAAGACTATGGGAGAGTCTTACGAGGATGCTTTCTCCGTTGTTCTGAATATCGAGAAGTTTACGCTGCCATAACTGCGATGCTCCACGAAATGGGGATCGTTGGAGAAGTCGTAGTCCTTGCCATGCTCAAACACAAAGACGCCATCGGACTTCAGTAGATTCTTCTCAAAGATGAGACTGGGAATCCGGGGCAATTCCTTCAGAGCATAGGGTGGATCGGCAAAGATGAAGTCGAACTGTTGCTTACACGACTTGATAAAACGAAAAACATCACCGCGCAGAGGGACGCATACCTGCGTATCAAGCTTCTTCAGACAATCGGATATGAAACGATGGTGGTCGCGATCCATCTCTACGCTAATCACATGGGCACAGCCTCGTGATACCAGTTCGAGTGAGATGCTGCCAGTACCCGAGAAGAGATCTAGGGCGGTACAGTCCTCAAAGTCCAGATACCCTGTCAGCACATTAAAGATGTTCTCCTTGGCAAAGTCGGTTGTAGGCCTTGCCTTGAACGAACGCGGAATCTCAAAATGCCGTCCCTTGTATTTTCCTGTGATAATCCTCATTTTCTCAATTTCTCATTCTCTCAATTTCTCATCGTCCTTTCACGATTAGTGTCATCAGATCGTAGGGCATATTAGCTATCTTCGTAGCGGGCGCCTCCTGGAAATCGGCTGACGGGTTGATTACATAAGCCTTCTGCAGATAGCGTTTCAACTCTTGGTACAACCACTCTTTCTCGGGTATGTCGCCAACGATATGCATCTCGTCGTGCTCAGCCTCCAGATGTAACTGCTTCCACACATAGAGCAGGAAATATAGCGCATCGTGGGCATGCGAGGTCTCAAAACTGTTACAGAACTTAAAGCGATTCTGTTGAAAACTGAAAATATCGAGTTGCTTATGGTGGAAGTAACCGTAGAGTTTACTGCGATGTCCCGTGTAGCTACGCTGGTGCAGATGATGCCACACGGGCGTCATGGCTTGTATATACTGCACCTCGTCAAAGCGATCGCCAATGGAAACTGCTACATCCTTGCTCACGGCAAAGAGACATACGGCCTTCAACTCAGGCAACACGTTGTAATGCACAATACGCTTTCCCATCTTCGTGGGAAAGGTATGGTCGAAAAGAGCTTCCTTATCTTCTTCCTCAAACTGTTCAATGGGCACCAACATCGATGGCGTATCAACAAGCACCTGAACCCTGCGTGTATCAGTAGCCATCAGGTTAACGGTCTTGAAGGCCTCTCGCAGATTGGCCGTCATGGAAATGCCACCCTTCACAATATAGGGTTCAAAGATAACGGGACGCTCCTTATCGGTTGCGTCGGTCATCGTGAAGGAAAGCGTGTTCTTTCCTATGCGTATGGTCATCTTTCTTTTGTCCATCATTTCCCGTTCATCACACTGGCCACGCAGATGATGAGCAGTCCCACAGCTATCAGGGCCAGGATGATATTTGTCAGTTTGTCATTGAATTGCATAATCGCCTGCAAAGTTAGATAAAAAAAGCAACACAGAGAAACAAAGATACTGAGTTTTTTGTTTTTTTATTAAAAACTCTGTGCCTCTGTAGCTTTGTGTTTAAAAAAAATGCTACCTTTGCATGCGATATGATAGGCGACGAATTGAAATACAGGATTCTCCAGACGTTTGGCCTTACGCCTACGCCCGAGCAGGATCATGCGCTCGATGTATTCTCCATGTTCATGACTGACAGAGAGGAGCATGTGGTGATGATTCTGCGTGGATCGGCTGGTACGGGTAAAACCACACTGGCGGGTGCCATCGTCAAGGCGATGATGACACTGAAGCAGAAGATGATTCTGCTGGCGCCTACGGGTCGCGCAGCCAAGGTGTTTTCGCTCCACGCAGGTCATTCGGCCTATACCATCCATCGTCGCATCTACCGTCAGAAGTCGGCGGGCGATCTTTCGGCATTTAACCTCAACGCTAATCTGAATCGCGATACCTTATTCATCATTGACGAGGCCTCCATGATAGCCAATCAGGGCTATGGTGATTCGGCCTTTGGAAGTGGATGCTTGCTCGACGATCTAATGCAGTTCGTGTATAACGGACAAAATTGTCGTATGCTATTGATTGGCGACAAGGCTCAGTTGCCACCAGTAGGTGAGGAAGAGAGCCCTGCGCTCATGGCTGGGGTACTCAAGGTCTACGGCATGCGGGTGTATGAGTGCGACCTGAACCAGGTGCTCCGTCAGAGTGAGGCGTCGGGTATCCTCTGGAACGCCACGATGATACGTCAGATGGTGACTCACGACGAGATGACGCAGTTGCCTAAGATACATTTCAAGGGCTATGCCGATATCCGTGTCGTACCTGGTGATGAACTAATCGAATCGTTGGCCACCAGCTACAGCCGAGTGGGCATGGATGAGACAATGGTGATTACCCGCAGCAACAAGCGTGCAAATATCTATAATCAGGGCATCCGTAACACAGTACTCGACCGTGATGACGAACTCTGTCGTGGCGATCAACTCATGATCGTGAAGAACAATTATTTCTGGGTGGAAAAATCCCAGCCCCAGGACATTTCTCTCACCTCTCACCCCTCACCTCTCACCTCTAACTTTTCGTTCATTGCCAATGGCGATATGGCCATCGTACAACGGGCTCGGAACTTCCACGAACTCTATGGTTTCCACTTCGCTGAGGTTACCTTGCAGTTCCCCGATTATGATGACTACGAGCTTACCGCCACTGTCTGTCTCGATACCCTCACTGCCGAGGCACCCTCACTTACCCACGACCAACAAGAACAGCTCTATAACGCCGTGATGGAGGATTACGCTGATATCACCCTTAAAAGTGAACGCATCAAAAAACTGAAGAGCGATAAGTATTATAACGCTCTTCAGATAAAATATGCCTATGCCGTGACCTGTCATAAAGCGCAGGGTGGACAGTGGGCGCATATCTATGTTGATCAGGGTTATATGACGGATGATATGCTCACGCCCGACTATATCCACTGGCTCTATACGGCCTTTACCCGTGCTACGGAAAAACTCTTCCTGGTCAACTGGCCCAAGACCCAAATAGAATGAATCCCAGCATTGCCGGGATTCATTCTATCAGATGATTTCCCCGCAGCCGCAGGGAAATATCGTTGTTTTAATAAGTCATTTTCGGCTCAAGTTCCTTGGCCTGGTCGATCATCTTCTGAACCTCACTGATAGCAGGAACGCGATTGCAGATGTTCTTGGCATCGTTCACCTCTACCAGCTTGGGCTGCAGATTCTCAGCCACGCGATGACGGAATTCCTTTACGGTGTCTACTCCTGCAGCTTCGAGCAACTCAGCAAACTGAGGACCTACGCCATTGATGCGGAACAAGTCAGCATGGTTCGTCCATTTCAAAATCAGTTTCTCGCTGATACCTGTAGCCTCAGCCAGTTCCTTACGTCCCTTAGGGGCTGCACACTTCTCCAGCAGTTCGCTTACCTTGTTAATACCTGCGGCCGTCAGTTTCTCTGCATAAACGTCGCCTACACCTTCAATGTCGATAATCTTGTAATCCATAATCTATAATTTTAAGTTAATGGTGAAAGTTTTCTTGGGGCAAATATACGTATAATTATTTAAAAATGCAATTATTTGATGCTTTTTTTGTATTTTTGCACCAAAATTAGTAGTCATGATGATCGCATTATATATTATAATAGGTATAGCGGTGGGCGCCGTGGTGCTCTATCTGCTCATGGACCGTAAGATGGATACTCTCCGCATCGAAGGCGGTAAGAAGGATATCGAGCTCGCCATGAAGGGCGAACAGCTTCAGGATGCTACGAGTCGTGTGCGTCATCTTGAGGCCGAGAACAAGGATCTCCATGCCCGTGCAGAGGCACAGGGTAGAGAATTACAACTGGTACGTCAGCAGATAGAAGAGGTGCGCGGCGAGAAGCAGGAGGAACAACAGAAGCGCGATGCACAGTTTATGAACATGGCCCAGCAGGTACTGGAGCGTAGCGCCTCAAAACTCAAGGAGTCGAACACAGAGACCATGACGGGTATCACCCAGCCGCTGAAGGATGCCATTGCCAATATGCAGAAGGCCATCAGCGAAAATCAGAAGGAGAGTGCTGCCCACTCGGCCTCGTTCCGTGAGCAGATGATACAGATGATGCAGCAGACGCAACAGTTGGGCGAGAAGGCTGAAAGCCTCACAAATGTGCTCCGTCGCGATAATAAGGTAAGTGGAAACATGGGTGAGATCATTCTGGGCGACCTGTTGGCATCGCAGGGGCTCACCGAGGGTATCCACTACGAGGTACAGACCCGTCTGCGCGACGAGTTGGGTCGTCCGCTAAAGCATGATGAGACGGGTAAAGAGATGCAACCCGACGTCATTCTGCATTATCCCCAGGGACAGGACGCCATCGTCGACTCGAAGGTGTCGCTTGTGGCTTACGAGAAGTACGTGAACGCCGAAACGCCCGAGGAGAAGGAGCGTTACCTGCAGGAGCACATCAAGAGCGTGCGTGGACATGTGAACGAATTGGCCCGTAAGGACTATTCCAAGTATATCAAGAACGGTCGCGATGCCGTGGACTTTGTGATTATGTTCGTACCATTTGAGTCGTCGTTGCAGTTGGCATTGGCCAACGATCCCACACTCTGGCGCGAGGCGTTCGAGAAGAAGGTGTTTGTCACAGGCGAGCAGAACCTACTAGGCATTCTCCACATGATCCACATAGCCTGGGTACAGAACCAACAGGCCGAGAACCAACAGAAGGTCTTCGGACTGGCTGAGCAGTTGCTCGACCGCCTGGGCGACTTCGTACAGCGATACAACGATCTTGGAACAAAGATCGAGGCTGTACAGAAGGCGTACGAGAATACGAACAATAAGCTCATCACTGGTCGTCAGAGCGTAGTCCAAAAGGGCCGTGAGCTTGTAGATCTCGGTGCCAAAGAGAATGCCAACCGCAAAATCCCTATGCCCGAAATAGGACTGGAATGATTTACGTTTGCGAAGATATATGGAGTTTTGATCTCGAGGCGGGGCTGGAGGAGATTTCAGAGCAGCGGAGAGAGCAGGCCCTGAAGTTCCGACATGAACAGGGGCAGCGACTCTGTGTGCTGGCTTATCAATTGCTGAAACAGGGATTGAAAGAGGAATACGGCATTTCCGAGAACCCCATCTTCGAGTATAACGAGCATGGCAAACCCTCCATCGTAGGCCATCCTGAGATATTCTTCAACCTGAGCCATTGCAAGGAGGCAGCCGTCTGTGTGGTCAGCGATCATCCCGTTGGCATCGATGTAGAGAGCATCCGCGAATACAAGGAGTCACTGGTGCGCTATACCATGAACGATGACGAGGTGCGTGAGATAGAATCAGCCTCCGACCCTGCGTCAGCCTTCATCCGTTTCTGGACCATGAAAGAAGCCACCATGAAACTTATCGGCACTGGCATCAGCAACGACATGAAGGCTATCATCGATACTACCAAATATAGATATACCACTGTCGATCGACAGCGGTATATCTATACAATAAGCTCTCCAATTATTTAACCAGATTTCCGAGGATGTCGCGGGTGAGCTCTCGCGTTACTGATCGAGTAGCGGCACTGGTGGCATTCTTTACCACACGACCCGTAGCCGAGGTCTTCGACTTGGTCTTTTTGCCCGTCACCTTATCGCTCACGTAAGTACCAAGGATGGTGGCCAGCGTCGACGTGATGGCCGTGATGATGGCCTTCATCACCTTACTCATCATACCCGGCTTTTTCTTCTCAGCCTTGGCCTCTGCAGGCTTCGGGATATCAATCTCAGCCTCCTGCTGCTCACGCTCGGCCAACTGGCGCTCAGCATCCGCCATCAATACCTCGAAGGCACTCTCACGGTCGATGGGCGTATCGTACTTACCATAGATACGGCTCTGCTTGATGATATCCAAGCGCTGACCTTCGGTCACAGCACCGATCTGTGACAATGGGAACAAAATCTTAGCCCGCTCCACGATGCTGGGCGCGCCCTTTGGGTCGAGGAAGCTTACCAAGGCCTCACCCGTTTCCAGATTCATGATGGCCTCATCGGTCTTGAAGTCAGGATTGGCACGGAAGGTGTCGGCAGCGGTCTTCACGGCCTTCTGGTCCTTCGGCGTGTAGGCACGCAGGGCATGCTGCACGCGGTTACCAAGCTGACCCAGTATATTCTCAGGAATATCCGTCGGACTCTGTGTGATGAAATATATACCCACGCCCTTCGAACGGATCAGTCGGATCACCTGTTCAATCTTGTCGAGCAGCGCCTTCGAGGTACCATCGAACAGCATGTGAGCCTCGTCGAAGAAGAACACCAACTTCGGCAGTTCCAGGTCGCCCACCTCTGGCAGTGTGGAGTAAAGCTCTGAAAGCAACCACAGCAGGAACGTAGAGTAAAGCTTCGGCTGCATCATCAGCTTATCGGCTGCCAGCACATTCATGATGCCCTTGCCGCCTTCGGTCTGCATCAGGTCGTAGATATCGAACGAGGGCTCACCAAAGAACTTGTCAGCACCCTGATTCTCCAACTGCAACAGCGCACGCTGGATGGCGCCCACGGTGGCTGTTGATATATTACCGTATTTCGTGGTGTACTCCTTGGCGTTCTTCGATACCCAGTCGAGCATGGCGCGCAGGTCCTTCAAGTCGAGCAGCAACAGGCCGCGCTCGTCAGCAATGCGGAACACGATGTTCAATACACCATCCTGTGTCTCGTTCAACTGCAGTAGGCGTGAGAGCAGCATCGGACCCATCTGCGAGATGGTTGCACGCATAGGATGGCCCTGCTCACCGAACACGTCGAAGAAACGTACGGGACAACTCTGGAACTCAGGGTTCTCGATGCCGAACTCAGGCATGCGTTTCTCTATAAAGCCGCTCAACTTGCCCACTTGCGATATGCCGCTGAGGTCGCCCTTCATATCGGCCATAAAACAGGGTACGCCTGCCTGACAGAATGTCTCGGCCATCACCTGCAGGGTAACGGTCTTACCTGTACCTGTGGCCCCCGCAATGAGTCCATGACGGTTAGCCATCTTACCTGTAATGCTG
>R26__coassemble_280_pt1 | contig 33806 bp, 30 predicted proteins | sample R26__metabat2_high_PE_018 | metagenome-assembled genome bin R26
CGACGCGCCATATAAAGCATATTTCTGAAAACGTCCATATCTTTTGGTTATTTGATGACTAATACTTCGTTGTCTTTGAAAGCCTCGTAGCCGCTGGTAACCACACGCTCGCCTGGCTCCAGACCCTCGAGGATCTCGTAATGCTGCGGGTTCTGACGTCCGATGCGAACCTGACGGCGATATGCCTTCTGTCCACTCTTGTCGAGTACGAAGATCCACTGTCCGCCTGTGGTCTGGAAGAAGGTGCCACGAGGAATGATGATGGCCTGCTCGGGCTGGCCTAACTCCAGATCGATATAATAGGTCTGACCAGTACGGATGTTCTCAGGACGCTCGCCTTTGAAGATGAAGTCGCAACGGAATTTGCCATCGCGTACCTCTGGATACACCTTACGAACCTGCAACTGATACTGCTTGTCGCCACGACTGAAGGTGGCAGTAAGTCCCTGGCGAACGCGATCGATATAATGCTCATCGATCTGTGCCTGAACCTTATAGTCGCTGAGGTCATTGAGCTGTCCGATCTTCTGGCCTGGCTGGATGCTCTGGCCCAGCTCCACATCGAGCAGACCTAACTCACCATCGATGGCAGAGCGCACCTCGAGCTTGTCCTTACGCTGACGTACCAGCACCACATTCTTGCGCATGTTCTGGAGGTTGTCCTCCATCTGGTCCATCTGCACTGAGCGATAGATGGAGTCCTGCTTCAGGCGCTTTGAGACGAGCGAACGCTTCTTGGCAGAGAGCTGGTAATCCTCCTGCGACTGCAGGTAATCCTCCTTGCTGATGAGCTTCTCCTGGTAGAGTCGTTTGTTCTGGTTGTATGTACGCTGCTTGCGCTGGGTGTCCATATCCAGCTGGGCCTGCTCTGTCTGGTTGTTCAGTCGATCCTGTTGCATGGCTACCTGGGTGTTGCGAAGCAGGTTCTGCTTCTCAGCCAGTTCGGCTTCGGCATTCAGGATCTGCAGGTCGAGGTTCGAGTTCGAAAGGCGTACAATCACATCGCCTTTCTTCACGTGAGAACCTTCCTCAACCACCTTCTCCATCACGATGCCGCCTTCCTCTGGCGATATTTGCACCACCTGGATGGGCAGCACCTGTCCGTTGGTGCGTACATAGTCCTTGAACTCTGCGCTCTTCACCTCGCTGATGGTGAGTTCGTCCTTGTCGACTCTCAGCGTTGAGGCGTGATTGCCAAACACCAGCCAGGCAATGATAATCAATATCACGATGCCACCAGCCACGTAGGGCCAATGCTTTATCAGACGTTGCGTCTTTGTCTTTTCAATTACTCTGTCCATATCGTTTCTCCGTTATAATATCTAACTAATTGTTCCTTTACCATTGCCATGAGCTGACATTGCAGCAGGGTGGCTTTCGAGTTGAGCAGCTGCGAAGAGGTGGTGTGCAGGTCGATAGCTGTTGAGAGACCTTCCTCAAACTGACGGCGTGTCAGCTGATAGGCTATCGAGTCGGCCTCTACCTTCTTCTCCATCTGAACGGTCTGCTTCAGATAGCCCTGCCAGTCTTGCCAAGCCTCTCTGCTCAGCTTATCGAGCTCCAGTTGCTTCTGCTCGTAGGCCTCGCGGGCTATCTGGTAGTTGTTCTTCGCACGGCGGATGCTAGTGATGGTCTGCAAGCGGTTGAAGAGCGGAATGCTCAGCGTGGCGCCAATGTATTCACCCATGTTGTTCTTCATCTGATTGCGGAATGACTCTGCAGCATCGTTGCCCAAGGTCTTATAGTAAGTGGTGCTCAGACCCGTGCTCAACGACAAAGCAGGGAGAAGGGATGCGCGGGCCTGATGCCACTCGTGTTTCGACGTTTGTACCTGGTAGCGGGCCTGCTGGAGTTCAGAAGATAGCTCGCTATTCAAGATGTGTTCCCTCCGAGGAAACTCCGGGTTTCCTCCGTGGAAACCAGCAGTTTCCTCCGTGGGAACAAATACGAGACTAAGACTATCGGTGAGGGGAAAACCCATGGCTTTCTTCATTTCCAGCATGGCAGTGGCGTAGAGATTCTGCTGGCGAGTCAGCTCGTAATCGGCTTCTGCCTGCTGCGATTCCACCTGAGCCACATCGGCAGCACTCTTGCGTCCCACCTCTTCAAACAGTCGGGTCTGCTCCAACAGCAGCGTTGTCTCCTGCAGCTTCTCCTCAGCCATCTTGACCAGTCCTTGGTGGAACATCACTTCGGTGTAAGTCTGGAGTACGTTGAGGGCCGTCTGGTCTTGCTGTTGTCGCAGGGCTGATTGTCCCATCAGCACGCTGGCCTTGGCAGCCTTGAGGGCATGTACGCGACTGAATCCATCGAACACAGGCAGTGATGCCGACAGGGAATAGCCATTATAAAAGGTGCTGACGTCGGTATAGCCATTGGTCTCAGGGTCGATGGCTCGTCCGAAGTTATACTGTGCACCAATGCTGGCATCCAGCGATGGCAGGAACCTACCAATGGCTCCAGTCTTGCTGGCCTTGTAGTTGTCGAGTTCCAGCTCGGCCCGCTTCACGTTGTGGTTATGCTCAACGGCATATTGCATGCACTGTTGCATGGTCCAATCAGTCTGAGCATGAACTGAATCCAAACACAGAGATACAGAGAAACAGAGGATGATTGACCTACAGATAAAAACTCTGTAACTCTGTGACTCTGTGTTTGATGTAAATAACCTTTTCATATAGCGATAATCTTAATTTTTCTGATGCAAAATTATATGATTATTACATAAGTTCCAAGCTTTTTGATCCTCCCAGAGGCTGATTGTCTAAAATTTATACACCTCTTTGTATGACTTTTAGACAGAAAGTCGTATCTTTGCAGCATGAACACTTACGGAACTATATTAATCGTTGATGACAATGCCGCCATATTGACGGCAATGCAGTATTTGCTGGACGGCACTTTCGAGCAGGTGCTGACCACCACCCAGCCAGAGGATATCCTGAAACTGATGGCACAACAAACCATAGACATCGTATTGCTCGACATGAACTTTACCCTTGGTGTGAACAGTGGCAATGAGGGTCTGTTTTGGCTTCGCGCCATCCGCAAACAGCATCCGCAGACGCCAGTGGTATTGCTGACGGCTTACGCTGACGTGAATCTGGCTGTGAAGGGACTGAAGAACGGTGCTGCCGACTTCATCACGAAGCCATGGGACAATGATGAGCTGGTGCACAAACTGAAGGATGTGCTCGACATGCAGAGCGAGATAGTGAGTCTCGACGAGATGGAGAAGGATCATATCCGTCGTACCATCGATCACTGTCATGGCAATCTGACTCAAGCAGCACAGCTTCTAGGTATCACTCGACAGACGCTCTATAACAAGATGAAGAGATTATGATCTGGTTCTATATAATAATAGGTGTAATCGTGGTGGCTTTCGTGGTGTGGTTTGTGGCCCATCAGCGGAAGTTGCGCCTTCGTGCCCATTTGATGCAGGAGGCCATCCGCAATCACGACTTCACCTTCCGTCTGCCTACTCATGGCTTGCTCTCAGGCGAAAGGGCCATGCAGGAGACGCTGAACCAGTTGGGCGAGACCATCCGCCAGCAGGTGAGCCAGAACGAGGTGGAATCGTGGGAGCGACTCACCCGTGTGCTCACTCATGAGATGATGAACGCCACAGCACCCATCACCAGTATCAGCCAGTCATTGCTGGGTCGTACTGACGTGAAGGACACGCCACTCGAGAATGGCATACAGGCCATCTACGACACCTCGCGCCATCTGAGCGACTTCGTTACCAGCTATCGCAAGATGTCGGAACTGGAAAAACCCGTGTTACGCCCTGTGGATCTTCGCTCAGTCATCGATGACGTGAGTCGTACCTATCCACAACTGTCGTGGGAGATCCATGTGCTGGCAGGTGTGAATGTGAGTGCCGATGTGGGTATGCTGCGCCAAGTGCTGATGAACTTAGCGAAGAATGCCTTGGAGGCCGATGCTAAGAAAATGGTTGTAGATGTGATGGATCATGACAGGGAGGATCTGTCGCATTCACAAGTTGTCCTGTATATCGGCAACGACGGACAGCCTATACCGGCCGAGAATCGTCAGTCGCTCTTCGTACCTTTCTTCACCACGAAGCGCACAGGCAGTGGTATCGGACTTTCCCTCAGTCGCAGGATGGTGATACAGCAAGGTGGCATGCTCGACCTTGCCGACTCTCCCTATTCCGGTTGCCACACCGCCTTCCTACTTTCACTTGCTTCGCTATAACGAACATCTGCAAAAATCTCTTAATACCCTTTGGGGGATTTCCCCTAATTCGAAATAGGAAAATCACCCTACCAAAATAGGTATAATCCTTTGTTATTATCAAGAAAAATGCCGTACTTTGCCGTTGCAAACAAGTTACAACGGCGATTGAAGGCTTCGGCTCAGCAAAGTTCAAACAAGTTTGACTTTGCATTCGCCTTGCACTTCAATTGCAGTGTGATTAAAAAATTAAATGTTTAACTCTTTAAAGTATAGGAGATAACGATATGAAGAAGATGATGTTTATGGCAGTGATGATGGTCATGACTATCTCGGCCAACGCAATGAGCTATAACGCAGCAAAGAACGAGGCTCTCTTCCTGAGCGACAAGATGGCTTACGAGCTGAACCTCACCGCTGCACAGTATGAGGCAGTTTACGAGATCAATCTCGACTACCTGATGAGTCTGAACGGACATGGTGATGTATTCGGTATCTGGTGGGATCGCCGCAATGCTGACCTTCGCTATGTGCTGAACAGCTGGCAGTTCGACAAGTATATGAGCCTGGCTCACTTCTATCGTCCTGTAGCTTGGCATGCAGGTGGTTGGACATTCGCAGTGTACTCTCACTATAACAGAGGGCATTTCTACAATGCACACCCCAAGGTATTCGTTACCTATAAGGGCGGAAACAACCACAAGCACGATCGTTTCTATGCTGCTCCGCACAACGGTAAGCACGGTGTGGCAAAGAATGATCGCAAGGGCGCAGATCGTCACATGGCAATGAATACGAATCGCAGTAACGGTGGTCACTTTGGCGGACGCAGGTAACTCCGTAAACTCTACTATATGCCTCGAAAGAGGACTTGCGTGGAATCTCAAAATTGGGATTCCTCGTTTTGCTTTTCGTCATCGTCAGGCGGCAAAGCCGAGCGGATGGCATCATCGTAGCCTGTCAATGCGGCAAAGGGTGCAAACTGGGCTGCACGGTTCCACATCGACATCCTCGGATGATGCTTTGGCTCGTAATGTGGCAGATTGATGATATCGTCGTAGTCGTGGGTCATGCCTTATGTCCTCCTATTTGTTTATTGCGTTCCTTTGCGGTGGCACCCTCTTCGAAGTTCAGACCTCTGAGGATGGCGTTCTTACCGAAACGCTGTTTGATTTTTAACTGTGCTTCCTGCATTCGGCGCTCCTTGTCGAGTTTCGCCTTCTCCTCCTGCTTTTGCTTTTCCAAAGCCTCGTAGTCGGTAAAGAGGTCGAGCTGCTGGGGCGCATTTTCCTTTGCAGCGATAGATGCCTCCGATACCACATGGTTCGTGGTCAAATTAAGTCTACGAATCAGCAAGTCAGGATTCACACAACGGTCAAAGAGTTCTGCTGCACCATCCATGATTTGTCTCGATGATGATGTCGGCTTTTCGAAGTTGAACGTGCCATGAGCATGTTTCGGCACAGCCTTGCCGTAGTAGTTGTTGGTAATCTCACCATGATATTTCTCACGAATATCAGGGCGTGTCAGGTTCTCTGCATCATAGCCTACGGTAAATACCAGCTGGTCAGTTACCAGCCGCTTTGATACCAGGTCAAGAGCCATTCCTTCTGCCATCTCTTGTATTACCACACGGGCTTTCTTCGCGTCGTAAGGTTCTTGCAATACCTGTCCGCTACTGAAGGAGTTGGTCTCTGGTCGATATGCCTTCACAGCCTCCATCGTACAGGGCTCCCATCCCCAGGCATGGTCTATCAGCAGCTCCGCATTCACACCGAATAGCCGATAAAGCATTTCTTCATTCTGCATGGACATCCTGGCCAGTTTGCCCATGGTGTCAATACCATACATCGCCAACTTCTCCGCAATACCGCGCCCTACTCGCCAGAACTTCGTCAGCGGACGATAGTCCCAAAGTTCACGACGATACGACATTTCGTCCAGTTCGGCGATTCGCACGCCATCCTTGTCGGCAGGCATCTTCTTCGCAACAATATCCATTGCCACCTTACAGAGATACATATTCGTTCCGATGCCAGCCGTGGCAGTGATACCCGTCTGACTCAGTACGTCGCGAATCATCTTCATAGCCAACTCATGAGCCGTCAGTTTATAACTGCCAAGATAAGCCGTTACATCCATAATTACCTCGTCGATGGAATAGACGTGGATGTCTTCTGGCGCAACATACTTCAGATAAGTCTTGTAGATCTCAGTGCTGACTTCAATATAGTGTGCCATCTGTGGTGGTGCGGCAATATAGTCAACAGCCCAGTCCGGATGTTGTTTCAATTCTATGTCGGATGCGGATTTGCCCGTCAGACGATGGCTTGGCACCTTGCTCTGCCGTTCGTAATTGACCTCCCGCAACCTTTGTACCACCTCGAAGAGCCGCGCCCTTCCGCCAATGCCATATGCTTTCAGCGATGGAGATACAGCCAGACATATTGTTTTCTCTGTGCGGCTTACATCAGCCACCACGAGATTGGTGGTCAGCGGGTCAAGCCCTCTGTCCACACACTCCACTGAAGCATAAAACGACTTCAGGTCGATGGCTATAAATGTCCGTCGCTCTGGCATAAAACTGATGTAGAAACAGTATCTTCTTCGCCTGCAAAGATACAAAAATAATCATATATGAGTTCGAATTAATATTTTTTTTGTATCTTTGCAGGCAAAAGTGTTACAAATACATGAATATTAAAGAATTACTTAATCAGACAGACCGCTTTGCGGCTAATGCAGGGTGCAGGCTTGTCGTAGTTGACGAGCATCACGCTATAGCAGAGATGAACGTCACGGCAGAACATTTGAATGGTGGTCGTGTGTGTCAGGGTGGGGCACTTTTCACTCTGGCCGATCTTGCCATAGCCGCATTGATGAACCAGAGTGGCCAACTAACCTTCGGTATCTCAAACAATATCATGTTTGTGGCCAGTGCCAAAGAGGGCGACCATCTGCGTGCCGAAGCCATTTTTGTGGCTAATCATCATAAGATACCATCAGTAGAGGTTCGTGTAACCAATCAGACAGGCACCTTGATCTGTCATGTCACCGGCATGGGCTACCGCAAATCAAACATAAACATTAAAGACATATAATCGTATCAACTTATGAGAAAGTTATTCACGACACTGCTGATGATACTGGCTATGGTGGCGACATCGGCACAAAGGCAACGGGTAGGCGAGCTTGGCTCGGGAATGACAGAGAAGGCATCACGGTTTGATGACCTGTATCATTTCATCGAAAACCTCGATGTATTTGAATACGGACAGGAGGATGCGCGCGCTTACTACATTCCTGGACATCACGTGCTGCTCAACGGCAAGTGGAAATTCTTTTATGGAGATACACCTCAGGAGATACCAAGCAACTTCTTCGAGGAGAAGTTCTCCGACTCGAAGTGGCCAACTATAGATGTGCCATCAAACTGGGAGATGAGAGGCTACGGCGACCCGCTGTTCCGCAACGTGGCTGCGCCATTCCAGGCCAACCCGCCAATGACCCCGCGTGACTACAACCCCACGGGAGCCTATCGCACCACGTTCACTATTCCTGCCGACTGGAACGGCGAGGAGATCTTCTTACGCTTCGAGAAGGTGGCTTCGGCATCATTCCTATGGATCAACGGTCAGGAAGTGGGTTACAACGAGGGAGCCCAGGAGCCTGCCGAGTACAATATTACAAAGTATCTGAAGAAAGGCCGTAACACGCTGGCCATGAAGGTCATCAAATACAGCGACGGCTTTTATCTCGAGGGGCAGGATTACTGGCGCCTGGCGGGCATCTTCGACGGTGTTTATCTCTATGCCACGCCCAAGACCCGTCTGTTCGACTGGTATGTGACCACCGATCTGGACAAGGATTACCGAGATGCCGACCTGAACATCGAGGTAAGCGTCAGAAGCTATGACAAGCAGCCAATTACGACTCCCCTTAAGGTGCAGGCCGTGCTGACCGGTGCCAATGGAAAAGAGGTGGCACGACTGGAAAGTCAGGCGGCAACATTCGCCAACGGCAGCAGCACATTGACGCTGAACATGAGCAAGCATATCAGCAACCCCCTGAAATGGACGGCAGAGACACCGAATCTGTATAACCTCAAGATGTACCTCGTGGATGCTGCCACCGGCAAGCGGCTATCAGAAAACACGCCCGAGGATGCCCGTCAGGATGTGGGCTTCAAGGAGACAGAGATGCGCAACAACGTGTTCTATCTCAACGGTAAGCCGCTGAAGGTGAATGCCCAGTGTTCACATATGCAGGATCCCGACAACGGCCATGCCGTGAACGACGAACTGGTCAAGAAGGATATGACCATCCTGAAACAGTTTGGCTTCAACGGTGTGCGAACCAGCCACTATCCGCCCGTACCGCGCTATCTGGAATATGCCGCCCGCTATGGACTTTACATCATCGACGAGGCAGGCGTAGAGGCGCATGCCACCGAATGGGTTTCAGGCGACAAGCGGTTCATTCCGATGTACAGGGAGCGTGTGCGCCGCATGGTGCTGCGCGATCGCAACCAGCCTGCGGTGTTGTTCTGGAGTGCCGGCAACGAGAGCGGTGAGGGACCCAATATCGTTGAGGTAATCGACGAAGGTCGCAAATACGACCATACTCGCTGGTGGATGTATGGCGGCAATGCCTACAGCCATCCCGCCGAGGACATCATCGGTCCGCGCTATCCGACACCGTTGGCACTCGACCTCAGGGTGGGCCGTCATGGCGACGGCGACGTCCGCCCCTCGTTCATGGATGAGTATATATCGGTAGCAGGCAACAGCGGCGGTATGTTCGACGAGATGTGGCGCGCTATTTATACGCACGAGCGTTGCATCGGCGGTGCCGTATGGGACTTCGTGTCGCCTGGACTTACCCAGCCTGCACGCAGGCTCAAGGACAAATCAGGCCACGATGTCATGGCGCATATCATGGGCAATGCCAAATTAGTGGCCGACAGCCGTAACCGAAAAAATCATGTGATCGACCTGAGCGGCCACGATGAGTGGGTGGAGGTGTATCGTAATGACTGTCTGGAACTGACCGGCAACACCCTGAGCGTCCATTTCGATGTCTATCCCCGCAAGCTCATCAGTTCCTGCGGCTCATTCGTAACCAAGGGTGAATGGCAGTTCGGCGTTCAGCAGAACGGTAAGGAGCAGCTGGTGTTCTACATCAACACCGACAAGGCACCAGCCTCAGAAGGCGAGCCCAAGGCATTCCCCTTCGGTAGAAGACCTGCGGCCACCAACCATAAGTACGAACTATCGGCACCACTGCCCGCCGACTGGGAGAACAAATGGCACCATGTGGAAGCCTGCTACGACGGCAAGAAGATGACAGTAAGCATCGACAAGACAGAGGTGGCACAGATGGAGGCTCAGGGCAACATCATCAACGCCCCGTTCCCCGTAAACATCGGCCGCAACGAACAGACCCATGGACAGGACACCCATGTGTATATCTGCGATGCGCTGATGGATAATGTCGTCATTGCCGACAATTCGGGCCAGTTGTTGAATCTCGACTTCGAGAAAGAGCAGCAGGAAGGTAAGTATTTCAGTTATGGCATCGGCGCCCGCACCTACGGTACGATATGGCCCGACAGAACCGTACAGCCGGAAATCTATCAGATGAAGAAATCGGCCCAGCCCGTATCATGCCGGTTGCTGAGTGCCGACAATGGTACAGTAGAGATCTGGAACAGGAACCATTTCCTCAACACTTCTTATTACAATATGACATGGGAACTCTACGAGGACGGCGTGTGCCTGCAGCAAGGCACGATCACTCCTGATGTGGAGCCGCTCAGCAAGAAAATCATCACCCTACCCTACAACCGTCCAGCCATCAAACCTGGCTGCGAATACCGACTGATGATAACCAGCGCGCTGAAGGCCGATGAGCTATGGGCGCAGAAGGGTCACATTGCTGCCTGGGACCAGTTGGAACTCCCCTGGCGACAGTTGGCCATGCCTTCTGACAAGACTGCTGGGAAGGCTGTGTTAAGCCAGACGAATGATTCCATCACCGTGAGCGGAGAAGGATTCTCCTACACCTTCACACCCGACGGCCAACTCTTCAGCATCAGACAGGGCGGACAAGAACTGCTCAAGTCGCCGCTCCAGATGAACGTGTGGCGCGCACCACTGGCACTTGAAGTTGATGGCTGGGATCAATGGAATATCACCTACAACAACCGCAAGCCTTGGAACGGCGGACAGATAGCCAACGAATTCTACAGCAACAACCTGGATGCCATCACCCGCATCCCCATCTCTTGTCAGGCCTTCGAAGCCAACGGTCAGGTGTATATCAACGTACGCTGCTTCTCACAGTTCGGGGCACCTGTCAACACGTCGCTCGATGCCTATATCACCGGCCTTCGCTATTCAGGCTTCTCTGAGGTCTATGAATACCGCATCAACGGCGACGGCACCATCGCCCTTCATCATATACTTGAGCCCGAGGGACCGATGCCCGCACTTCTGCCACGCATTGGACTGACCATGACGCTCTGCGACAAGATGCAACAGGTGAAGTGGTATGGCCGCGGCCCTGAGGAGAACTATCCCGATCGCAAGAGTGGTTACGCCATCGGCGTCTACGAGAAAACAGTGGATGATATGTTCGAGCCCTATCTGATACCTCAGGACTGTGGTCTGCGCTGCGACAACCGCTGGCTCGACATGAGCAACGGTTCCGGACAGGGACTACGCTTTGCGATGGACGAGCCGTTCAACTTTAACGCCTACCATTATAGCACCGACAACCTGACGAAGGCGGTCTATACCTACCAACTCCAGCAGCAGGACGGCATTACCCTGAATCTCGACTACAACACGACTGGCGTAGGCTGCACGGCCTGCTATGTACTGCCAGGCTATCAGGTTAAGCCCACCCGCTATGAGCGTCATCTGAGAATAAAACCAATCTCCCAATGACTACCTACTTCTGATTAGCCTACTTTTGCAGGTAGCAGTAGGTGCGCAATACTTAAAATACTCGTTTTTAGGTATTGCGCACCTTATTTATTTGCCCTACCTTTGCAGTCGAATTTATAATTCAACTGCGAGGACAGGCTGCACCTCGGCAAAGAGCAAGCTCTCTGCGCTCGGTTTGCACTGTCCTTGTCACCCAAAATCAAGAAGGATAAAAATGAGAACGACAACAACTCCCGTGGAACTTAAGGTACTAATGAACCATATCTACGAACTGAATAAAGGTGTACGCCACATGGTGCTATTCACCTGTAACAAGAAATACAGTGAACTGGCTATACAGCGACTGGAGAGTCAGGGCATTCCGTATTTGCTGCAATCTGCCGGACAGCAGAATTTGAATGTTTATTTCGGGCGGCGCGAGTGTCTGGATGCCATCCGGCTCATCGTTACCCGTCCACTTAATCAGCTCACACCCGAAGAGGACTTCATCCTCGGAGCCATGCTCGGCTACGACCTCTGTGCACAATGCGAAAGATATTGCAAGCGTAAGAATGGATGTAAGGGTGAATGCAATGGCAAGTGTATCAACAAGAACTAATAACTTCTTTTGAATAAATCATAAAATGAACGCAACAATTGTAATTTTTGGTTCCTCAACTGGAACCTGCGAGGCCATCGCAGAGAAGATCGCCTCGAAACTGGGCTGCGAGGCCCTGAACGTACAGGACTTGACAGCCGACATCGTGGCCGCTAACCAGAATCTGATTCTCGGCACCTCTACATGGGGCGCAGGAGAATTGCAGGATGACTGGTATGACGGACTGAAGACTCTCCAAGATGCCGACCTTAGTGGTAAAACCATCGCCCTTTTCGGCTGTGGCGACTGCTCATCGTATAGCGACACTTTCGTAGGTGGCATGGGTGAGCTGTACAATGGTATTAAGAATAGCGGTGCCAACTTTATCGGCAGCGTTGAGACCGACGGCTATACCTTCGACGATTCAGAGGCTGTGATTGACGGCAAGTTTATCGGTCTGCCCCTCGACGACATCAACGAGGATGATAAGACTGACTCCCGCATCGAGGCATGGATCGCCACTATTTCATCCGATCTTTAGTTAGAATGAGTTCATAAAGTATTTGTTTTTTAGTTAATCAGGTGGTTGACCGTGATGGTTGGCCACTTTTTTATTTTTCAAAAAAAGGAAAATACTTAGTTATTCACGTCTGTGGATTCAACGGACGTGGTCTTCTGATAATTCGCTTTTTCCAAATCTATGGTGATGGCTGGCAGTACGGCGGCATCATCACAGGTGACGGCGGTTCCCTGATTATACAGATAGCCGAAGTCGCATACATAGGTGATGCTGCTGGATGTATAGCCGCTGGTGCGCATAAACCAGAAGGAGTTGCCACGATAGCTCTCAACCGATGACCACCAGGCACCACGGCACTTGGCATAGAGCGTAGAACGGAAACGGCGGGCAGAATCGTCAATGCCGCTACCAGCATAGAAACCATAGTCGGAAGCCAACTGAGAGGCAAAAACCTCGTCGTTTGAGAGAATGAATACATGGTCTTGCGTGTCTGGTCCGCAGTTGGTACCGTAGTGAGGGCTTGCCGGATTCTTGACGTTGGTGGTTTCGATGGCCATGCGTTCCTCATTGGAGAAGGCACGGTTGTAGAACTCCTCGTTAAGCCATTGGCGTAGGTGGCTCTTACTCCAGTTCACACTTTCATCTTTGTCGTGGAAAGGACAGGTGTCGGGCATGCGATTGGCTAGCAGCACGGCCTTTGTGCCACTGATCTTCAGAATACGCCACTTCACGGGGGCATAGGCAAAATAGTGCCAAATATCGGGGTCGGCCCACCGGTAGTGCTGCTCTCTGTTCGTGGAACAGGTGATAGCACCATCACCTTTCAGGCGTCGGTAGCGCGTACCATTGATTTCCGTGTCATCATCCGTCCATTGGGCATTCTCTAGTTTGCTGAAGAGAGCGGCATCTACTATGACGTCGCCTTCTGCCAGTGCATAGTCATCCACTGCATTAAAGCTGCCACTGACCACCTCGTTGGCAGGGTATGAGCCGAACAGGACACAATCCCACCGTGTAAAGTGAGTCATCTGGCTGGGATTCTTCACCCAAGGACTATGCAGATCCTTATAAGTGTCGCCAGTATATCGTTCCTCACTGGGTGTGTCGCCGCCCTCGTCGTCTTTGCTGCACGATGTGGTCACAGATCCCAGTATCATAAGCCATGCAAGGCAGGCGTATATCTTAATTTTGTTGTCCATAGCTTATTGAATGATATCGGTGGAATAAACGGGAGATGACGGCTGATAGTCGGCTTTCGACAGATTGAGTGTGATGGCCGGCAATACGGCGGAGTCGTTGCAGGTTACCACAATACCTCGGTTGTAGGTGTCACCCGTTTCACCTACATACACCACGTTGGCCTTCGTATAGCCCACGGTGCGCATGAACCAGAAGGAAACACCGCGGAATTTATCCACCGGCGACCACCAGGCACCACGACACTTGGCATAGAGTGTGGAGCGAAAACGGCGTGCAGGGTCGTTCCCGTAATCTTTATCGGAGAAACCGTACTCTACGGCTAGGGGCGACGAGAAGGTCTCGCTTTCGGAAAGCACGAATACGCGGTCCTTGGTGTCAGGCCCACAGGCGGTGCCGAAATAGTAGTTGGCGTCGTTCTTGACATCCTTCTCCTCAATGGCGGCTATTTCCGACGTAGTAAAAGCGCGGCTTATGAACTCGCTGTTCAGCCAACGGCGCAGCGAGCACTCACTCCAACTGGTATCGTTATAGGTGTCATTGAAGGGACAGGTGTCGGGCATGCGGTCGGCTAGCAGCATGGCTTTGTCGCCCGTCTGTTTCAGGATGCGCCATTTGATGGGGGCGTAGGCGAAGTAGTGCCAGGCATTGGCGTCTGTCCAACGGTAATGCTGTGGGCTGTTGTCGGAATAACTCACAGCACCTGCAGCGTTCAGCCTGTGGTAACGCTTACCGTTGATTTCTGTATCGTCGTTAGTCCATTGAGCATTCTCCAGTTGGTTGTAGAGAGTGGCATCTACAATCACATCGCCTTCCACTAACGCATAGTCATCTACCGCATTAAAGCTGCCGCTGACCACCTCGTTGGAAGGGTAGGAGCCAAACAGGATACACTCCCAGCGCGTGACTTTCTGGGGCGGCTGGTCGTCGTCCGTATCGTCCTTGCTACAAGCTGTCAGCAACACAGCCAAGAGCGGAAGAACTGCAAATTTGATGTGGTATTTTATCATTTCTTTCATATTCGTCCTTGTTTGATTTGGTCGTAATAGCCACTTCAAATTATTAAAGTATTGTAATAATTGGGTACAAAGGTAGCAAATATTCTTCATTATTTCGTATCTTTACACCCAGATTTAATATGTTTTGTGATATGACACAAAAACTCATTAGTATGGACAGAAGAGATTTTATCAAGAAAGCAACGATGGCGGCTGCGGGAGCGGCTGTTGTTTCGCCCATGTCGGCTATGCTCGACAGTGTGACGGGAGAAAGGAAATGTAAAGTGTTACTGGTAAATGGCAGTCCGCGGACCGATGGCAATACGTTCTGCTGCCTGAAGGAGATCGAGTCGACGCTCCAGAAACACGGCGTGGAGTCGGAGATTGTTCAGATTGGCCGCAAGCCCGTCCGCATGTGCATCAACTGCGGTGGTTGCCGACAGAATAATGGAGCTGGCTGTGCATTCGATGATGACATGTGTAGCGTAATTACTGAGAAGATGAAAGAATCAGATGCGCTCATCGTGGGCACTCCCGTCTATTACGGCCAGCCGAATGGTGGCATCCTCTCGCTGATGCAGCGGCTGTTCTTCTCGGCGGGCCATCTGGTGCAAAACAAGCCTGCAGCAGCGTTGGCCGTCTGCCGTCGCGGCGGTGCTACAGCCACGCTCCAGACGATGAATATGATGTTCGAGATGATGAATATGCCCGTGGTGACCTCGCAGTACTGGAACATCGCCTACGGAGCTGGCAAAGGCGAGGTGAAGCTCGATACCGAGGGTATGCAGACCATGCGCACTCTCGCCACCAACATGGCCTTCTTGCTTCAGAAGATCCACACCGACGGCCATTCCGCTCCCCAGCGTGACGAAAGGCCGGCATTCATGAACTTTATCAGGTGAAGATTATGAAGAAGAATATAGCAATATTGGCAGTAAGCCTAATGACGGCTTTTGCCTGGGGACAAAGCAAGTTACTCAGTCACGAGACAGAGATTGACAACATCATTAAAGGCATGACGCTTGAAGAGAAGATCGACATGCTCCACGGTAAGAACATGTTTTCTTCAGCAGGCATCCCACGACTGGGCATCGCCGACATGGAATATGCTGATGGGCCTTTCGGCATCCGTGAGGAGATGGAACCGCACTCATGGAACTCCGCTCACTTGACAACAGACTCGGCCACCTTTTTCCCCACAGGATCTGCATTGGCTGCAACGTGGAGTATGGAGTGGGCCTACGCCTACGGACGGGGCATGAGCCGTGAGGCTAGATTACGTGGCAAAGATATGATCCTCGGTCCCGCCATCAATATACAGCGCATCCCCACTGGTGGACGAACCTACGAGTATCTGAGTGAGGACCCGATCCTGAGCGGCATGCTCGCTGTGGCCTATACCAAGGGTTCGCAGGACGACGGCACGGCGGTGTGTCTGAAACACTACGCGCTGAACAACCAAGAGGACTACCGCGGCTTCGTCGATGTGCGTATCTCAGATCGTGCTATGCATGAGATATACCTTCGTCCCTTTGAGATGGCCGTCCGTGAGGCCGATGCATGGGGCGTCATGGCAGCGTATAATAAGGTGAACGGCCGCTGGTGCTCGGAGAACGAGCCCCTGCTCACCACCATTCTACGTCAGCAGTGGGGTTTCCTAGGTATGGTTATCAGTGACTGGGGTGGTGTTCACTCTACCGTTGATGCCGTGACGGCTGGCATGAACGTAGAGATGCCTGGCAGCCGATTTATGGGTCAGGCACTACTCGACTCTGTGAAGGCTGGAAAGGTGAGTGAGGCTGTCATCAACCAACGCGTCAGGGAGATCCTTCGCGTTCGTCTGACAGTGAAACCAATCGCTAAAGATGTGGCCAACACCAAGCCCGTAGGCAATGCTGAGGAGATGACAACCGCTTTAGAGGTGGCTCGTCGCAGCATCGTGTTGTTGAAAAATGAAAAGGTACTGCCGATAGACACGAAAAAAGTGAAGCGCATCGCTGTTATCGGCGAGAATGCCGTTACAAAGATGGCTCTTGGCGGCGTGGGAGCCGGAGTGAAGACCCGTTGTGAGATCACACCACTCGAAGGTCTACAAAACATCCTTGGCAACCAAGTGGAGATGACCTACGTCCCTGGCTACAAGAGCTACGACCGTGATAGTCGCAACAAACGTTTCAACCCCATTCAACCTGCCGACCGCGAACTGATGGCTCAAGCAGTGGAAACAGCCAAGAATGCCGACCTCGTCATTTTCTTTGCGGGAGACAACCGCGAGGTAGAGACTGAAGGTTCCGACCGCAAGTCGATTACCCTACCCTCTGGACAGGATGAGTTAGCAGTTGCTCTCGCCAAGGCGAACAAACGGTTAGTGACTATCATCGTATCCGGTGGCCCTGTGGATGTCTCCACCGTCAGCGACGTTTCTGTCGCACTTATTGCCTCGTGGTTCAATGGCTCCATGGGCGGTCAGGCGCTTGCCGAAGTCCTCACTGGTAAAATTTCCCCATCGGGTAAACTGCCGATGACATGGCCCAAGAAACTGGAAGATGTACCAGCTTACGCCACAGGCACCTATCCACAGACCATCGAGAATAATTCACAAGGCGATATCTTCGTCGATCTCACTCGTAATCGCAGTAATGAGCGTCGTCAGCAGCTCATTGCCGATTATGCAGAGCAGGATCTTGTAGGTTACCGTTGGTATGAGCAGAAGCATGTTACTCCTGCCTATCCGTTCGGCTACGGCCTCTCCTATGCCACCTTCGAATACAGTAATCTGAACGTGAAGTCCACAGCCGATGGCTTCGATGTCAGCTTCACGCTCACCAATACTTCCGACTGCGATGCCGAAGAGGTGACGCAAGTCTATGTCTCCCGCTCAATAAAAGAATTAAAGGGTTTCCAACGTGTAGCACTGAAGGCTGGTGAAAGTAAGGTTGTAACTATCCCTATCCGCCTAACTGATCTCTGCCGCTGGGATGAGGCCACCCAAAGCTGGACTTTAGAGTCTGGTGACATCACTGTCCACGTTGGTGGCTCTTCTGACAATTTACCTTTAACGAGCAAAAATAAAATTAAATAAATGAGAAAGAACATCCTATTGTTGGTCTTGGCTACGACAAGTCGCTCGATGTCATGAGAGTTACTTCATTCCTGTCTGGCTGCTGAAGTTGACCATCAACATTTATATTATATCGCAGACGATATATTGTTAAACTCTCTTAAAGTTTTCGATAAATCGCTTGCGATATAAAATATTCTCCTTACCTTTGCCGCAGAAAAAGTCGCAAACGATTTAAATAAGATATGACTATGGCAAAGATTTATGATTTCAAGGCTCAGACGAGCAAGGGTAAGGAGATTGATTTCTCACAATTTCAGGGTAAGGTATTGCTGGTGGTGAACACGGCCAGTAAGTGTGGATTCACGCCTCAGTTTGCAGGACTGGAGGAGCTGAACCAGAAGTATAAGGATAAAGGTCTGGTGATTGTCGGATTTCCCTGCAACCAGTTTAAAGAGCAGGATCCTGCAGAGGACAGCAAGATCGAGGAGTTCTGCCAACTGAACTACGGTGTGACATTCCAGATTATGAAGAAGGGTGATGTCAACGGTCCCGATGCTCAGCCCATTTTCGAGTATCTAAAGGCTCAGGCTCCCACTGAGGAGTATAACGGCCTGAAGGCTAAAGCTGCCAAGGCCCTCTTCAAAGCTATCAGCAAGAGCGTGGAGAAGGACAGTGATATCAAGTGGAACTTCACCAAGTTCCTGATCTCCAAGGACGGTGAGACCATCAAGCGTTATGCTCCTACCACGGAACCCAAGGACTTCGAGAAGGACATAGAGGCCATGTTATAATCATAAGATAAGGAATTATGCACGAAGAATTACGACTCGACAAGCAGATATGCTTCCGTCTCTATACTGCAGCACGACTTATCACCCAGGCTTACACGCCAATGCTGAATGAGTTGGGTATTACTTATCCGCAGTACTTAGTACTGATGGTGCTCTGGGAGCAGGATTCCCAGCCTGTGAACGACATAGCCCATCGGCTATTGCTCGAAACGAACACCGTTACGCCGCTACTTCAGCGTATGGAGAAACTTGGTGTCGTGGTTCGTAAGCGTGGCAAGGAGGACAAGCGCCAGCAGATAGTATCGCTGACCGCAAAAGGCAAGGCGATGGAGGAACAGGCATACGCCATCATCCCTGCTGGTATGGGGAAAGAGTTACGAGCATGTCCCTTCCAATTGGACGACTATGCCAAGTTTGCCAATGAACTCGATACAATTATTGACACATTAAAGAATAAGGAGAAATAGAATTATGACCAACACCAAACGATTCCATAGACATTTTGAGACTCCAGGGTTGCCGCTTTACTGGATCATCATCGCATACATCATCCTCGGCTGGTTCTTCCCAGTGATTGGCCTGTTGGCGCTCATCTGCATGATCGGCCCAGTGGTGACGAGCATATTTAAGGGTCGTTGGTGGTGCGGACATGTGTGTCCTCGCGGCAATATGTACGATCGTCTGCTCTCGAAGTATTCACCGCATCGTCCGATTCCCAAATTTGTGCGCACCTTTGGTTTCCGTTTGTTTATGGTGTTCTTCATCTTCACGATGTTCGGTATCCAACTGAGTTACGTACCTTGGAGCGAGGGCGGACTGGTGATGTGGGCAGGTATCGGAAAAGTATTCTGGACGATTATTGTCATAACCACCATCGTTGGCATCACGCTTTCGTTCATCTATGCCCCACGCACCTGGTGTTCGTTCTGCCCCATGGGAACCATCTCCAATTGGGTAGCCCCCAGGCATGTACCCCTACCTAAGGCATTCACGAACATCCACGTATCGAGTGCCTGTCAGATGAAGTGCAAGAGCTGTGCCCGTGTCTGCCCCATGCAGATCACACCCTACGATTCTCGCGGCGAGACCGTCGGCTATCTGCATCCCGACTGCCTGAAGTGCGGCAAGTGTACGTTGGCCTGCCCGTCGAAGATAATGACATTAACACATTAAACGTCTAATAGATAGAAACTTTTTAAAAGAAAAGCCACCAGTGGAACTGCAGTCGTCATTTAAACAGTAAATGTCAGCTTGGCTGACATTTACTGTGAGGCTGCAGATTTACTCTTCCATCAATTTACGGTAACGTGCACGTTTGGGTTCCTCCAAACCTAAACGCTGCGCCTTGTTGCTCTCGTACTCGCTGTAGTTACCCTCGAAGTAGAACACATTTCCTTCTCCCTCGAACGCCAGGATGTGTGTACAGATACGATCCAGGAACCAACGGTCGTGACTGATGATAACCGCACAACCCGCAAAGGCCTCCAGACCTTCCTCGAGTGCACGCAGGGTGTTTACGTCGATATCATTGGTAGGCTCATCGAGCAACAGTACATTTCCCTCTTGTTTCAGGGCGATAGCCAGATGCAGGCGATTTCGCTCACCACCTGACAACACACCACATTTCTTCTCTTGATCGGCACCACTGAAGTTAAACCTGCTCAGGTAAGCACGCACGTTTACGTCCTTACCACCCATACGGATAGTCTCGTTACCTCCGCTCACTACCTCGTATACCGATTTAGCAGGATCGATATCCTTGTGCTGCTGATCCACATAGCTCAGCTTGACGGTTTCTCCTACGGCGAACGAACCGGCATCAGCTTGTTCCAAGCCCATAATCAAGCGGAACAAAGTGGTTTTACCCGCACCGTTAGGACCAATCACACCTACGATACCATTTGGTGGCAGATTGAAGTTTAAGTCGTTAAACAGTGTCTTTTCGGGGAACGATTTGGCTACGTGTTCAGCCTCGATGACCTTATTACCCAGTCGTGGACCATTCGGGATAAATATCTCCAGCTTCTCTTCCTTCTGCTTCTGCTCCTCGTTCAGCATCATCTCGTATGAGTTCAGTCGGGCCTTACCCTTAGCATGTCGGGCCTTGGGCGCCATACGTACCCACTCCAACTCGCGCTCCAGAGTCTTGCGGCGCTTAGAGGCCGACTTCTCTTCCTGAGCCAAGCGCTGCGATTTCTGCTCCAGCCAGCTTGAGTAGTTACCCTTCCAGGGGATACCCTCGCCACGATCCAGCTCCAATATCCACTCAGCCACATCATCCAGGAAATAACGGTCATGGGTAACAGCAATCACCGTACCCTCGTATTGCTGCAGATGCTGCTCCAACCAGTCGATGCTCTCAGCATCCAAATGGTTGGTAGGCTCGTCGAGCAGCAGCACATCAGGCTTTTGCAGCAGCAGTCGGCACAAAGCCACACGACGGCGCTCACCACCTGAGAGGTTCTGCACGCTCCAATCGCCCGGAGGACAGTTCAGCGCAGCCATCGCGCGATCCAGCTTCGAGTCCATGTTCCAGGCATCGGTCGAGTCGATGATATCCTGCAGTTCAGCCTGACGCTGCATCAACTTATCCATCTTATCAGCATCCTCATAATACTCTGGTAATCCAAACTTCACGTTTATCTCGTCGTACTCGGCCAGCGCGTCATACACATGCTTTACACCTTCCATCACGTTCTCCTTCACCGTCTTCTCCTCGTTCAACGGTGGTTCCTGTGGCAGATAGCCTACGCTGTAGCCCGGGCTCCACACCACATTACCTTGATACTGCTGATCCAGTCCTGCAATAATCTTCATGAGTGTAGATTTACCGGCACCGTTCAAACCGATGATACCGATCTTGGCACCATAGAAAAAACTCAGATAGATGTTTTTAAGTACTTGTTTCTGGTTCTGCTGGATGGTTTTGCTCACACCCACCATCGAGAAAATCACTTTCTTATCGTCAACTGTTGCCATATTGATTGATTTTTGTTATTTGGTGCAAATTTACTAATAATTCTTGAAATCTGGATTGTCTTCTTTAGTCACTGGCATATTAGCCTCTTTCCATGCAATGATGCCACCTTTAAGGTTTACGCACTTATAGCCGACATCTGCCAGTTTTCCAGCAGCATTAGCTGAGCGGCGACCACTACGGCAGTAGATGGCGATAGTCTTATCCTTAGGCAGCTTTACCTGAGCCTGTTCCAAGAAGTCGCTTTGGAACTGGTCGATTAGGATTGCTCCTGTGATATGCCCTTCGGCAAACTCATCGGCCTTTCGCACGTCGAGGATTACCACATTGGAGTCAGTAATCAGTTCGGCAAATTCCTTCACATCATAATTTTCATAATTCTGGCTGCAAGCTGTATTCAGTCCAAGTACAGCCAATAAGAGGGTCAAAAACTTCTTCATTTCTTAATCATTCATTATATTTATTACTTCCCTTTTCTGAACTCCCTCGGGGAGAGGTTGACAAGGCTTTTGTTTGTTATTATGAAGCTCGCTTCGATTCTGCCGAGTCGTGTCAAGAATCAACTTTTGTTAATATTTGGGTACAAAAGTACAAAAAAACGTAGAGATTTATGTATCTTTGCGATGAAAATAATATGTTTTGTGATTATAAGTGTCCAGATGATATGAACATTGAGCCGATACTGCATCAAAAAACGTTCCCGGAATTGACTACGGATGAGCTATACGAACTCCTTAGAGTGCGTAGCGAGGTATTCGTGGTTGAGCAGAACTGCGTCTATCAGGACATGGACGGGGATGATCAGAAGTCCATCCACTTGTGGCTGACAGTTGCAGATAAGATCGTTGCCTTGGCTCGTGTATGCCCTGCCGGTACTCACATGAAGGAGATTTCGATTGGGAGAGTCATCACCACAGAACGAGGCAAAGGGTATGGCAAGCAGATTATGCTCCATGCTATCGATGCTGCCGTAGAACATTTCGGTGCAACACTTATAGACATTGAGGCACAGGAGTATGCTAAAGGATTCTATGGAAGCGTAGGATTCAAACAGTCATCCGACACCTTCTTGCTCGACGGCATCCCTCACATTAAAATGACTTGGACTAAATAAGATAATATGAAGAAAATTGATTTTAAGTGTTATGTCGAAGTATACAGCCTTTACATTCGTATTTTTAGCCTTGTTCTTATGCTCATGCAATGGTAACAAGGTGAAGCTGATGGATCAAACTTTTTTTTCGCATTTTTGTTTTTTATAAAAGATTAAATCAGTATATTTGCACAAATTTCTTCACGAACTATAATAACTAACGAACAAAACAACAATCTATGGTATCGAATCCGGATTTAAAGAAAATGGAAAGTATTGTCGAGTGGCTGAAGGCTGTGCCATACGAGGTGCTCCGCAAAGGCCAACTCTACAATGCTGAAGAACTCTACCGAGGCTATGAGCCATCGGAAGACGTGGAGAAAGACAAAGCATCGTTTGCCGACTGCTACGATAGTAGAGTGTACCGCCATTTCATGGAACAGGGCAAGATAGCCAAGGAAACCAACGAGATGGCGGCAAGGGCTATCCATGACCAGGGCATCCATACGGCACTGAAAGCATTCTTTGCCGAACACGACCCTAAGCGATGCGTGGGCGTCATGGGCGGACATGCCATATTGCGCACTGACCCGATGTTTGCCACTATCGTGATGATGTGTAAACGACTGACCGAAGAGGGATTCCTGATGGTGAGCGGAGGAGGGCCCGGAGCTATGGAAGCCACTCACCTGGGAGCATGGATGGCTGGTCGCACGGATGAAGAAACGCAGGAAGTGATCAGGGAACTGGCCGAGAAGGCACCATCGTTTAAGGATAACGGCTGGGTGGCTTCGGCCCTGCAGGTGATGCATCGCTATCCGCAGCAGAAATACGTCAGTCTGGGTATCCCCACATGGCTCTACGGCCACGAACCGTCGACACCCTTTGCCACCCACATAGCCAAACTGTTTATGAACAGCGTGCGCGAGGACGTGATACTGACTGTGGCCTATGGTGGCATCATCTATACGCCCGGCAGTGCAGGCACTCTGCAGGAGATATTCCAGGATGCTGTACAGAACCACTATCTGTCACTCGGATTTTCAAGTCCGATGATATTCATGGGCAAGAAGTTCTGGACTGACGACGTGCCGGTGTGGCCGCTGATACAGCATCTGGTGGCAACGGGGCGCTATAAGAATATGCTACTCACGCTATCCGACGATCCTGCTGAGATCGAAAACGTGTTGCTCGATTTCCAGAAGCATATACCTCTCTAGATTCCTTATATTTCTTTCACACCCCAGAGGTGCAATGTGTTCACCATTGGCTTGGTAACATTATTAGCTGGATAGCCGATGAAACTCTTCTTCTTGTCGAGGATACCATCAAAGTCGTGAACGTATCTGGCTGGGATTATCTCATAAGCCATGATCTCACTCATCAGGCCTTCGTTGTAAGGCATCTGGCCTGGATCCATCAGCTTGCCTTCCTCGAATGCTGCCAGATAGTCAAGTCGCATCACAACTTTTGGGCGAGTCTTGTTCTCCTTGCTGATGGTCATCACGGCATCTTCCGGCTTGGCGATAGAGGCGAACACCAGCTTCGAGTCTGCATTGCGGCTATAGTCACGTTGCTGATATTCCAGCAATTCCTCTACAGGCACCTTGGCGATATGTCCGTTGGCATAGCCAAGAACCAGATAGTCCTTCACTTCGTGCTCCAGTACGGTGAGTGTCAGCAAGGACTGGTCATCGTAGTCATAGTCATCCATCTTACGGAATTTGGCACCACTGAGGAACTTGAAGAATCCTATAGGCTCTGAATAATTGTCTGGATCGAGATATTCTGCCAGCACATTCTTCCGGATTCTGCTTGTATGCACTTCATCATCCTTTGAGGTAACAAGCGGTGCTGCAGCCACAGGCTTCTCTGGTTCGCTGAACTGCACATTATTATTTATTGTGGCATTTACCTCCTCAGGCAGTTTGCGGTTCAACTTCTGATACTCGTCAAATTCCTCCTTCGATAGTTTTCGCTTGCTGCTGCCCACACGCACATACCAGTTGTCATCGTAAGGCACACCGGCCTGATGCGCACGGATTTTCACAATCAGCACATCCTTGTCGTTGTTGGTTTCATCAAAACTGATATCCTCAATATAGGTAGCTGCGAGACTGTTGCCCCATTTTGCGCACATGGCATCAGGAATGGCCCTGAGATACTTGTCCTTGTCACCATAGTAAATAGGTGTATTCAGATCGTCCTCCACACCTGTACCCAGTCCGTAGTTGTTCACGCCGACGTAGAGTGTACCGCCTGAAGTGTTCAGGAACGAGTCGATCACCTTCAGTATCTCCTCCATCTGTTTTTCTTGATTGGGTTGATGTGTCTTGCTACCAGCAGGGAACACGATACTCGTCTTGTACTCCGTATCGGTGGTTTCTTCGCCCGTGCCATAGAGCTTCAGACCAGTTTCGAATCCTTTTAGGTTCAGCTGCTGCTTGATGCGGTTATGAATATCCGTTGCTGTGCTCTCCATCTTGCTGGCCTTGGTGATATTATAGGCCAATACCAGTGAAGCCAGTTCACTGATGGGCTTGCTGCCCTTGGTCAGTTCGAAGAGCTCGGGGTTATGTTCCGGCTTATCGAGGAAGCTTACGGTCTGAAGCTGTACAAAGCGGTCACGAAGTATTACGTTGTTGGCAAACAGCTCGGAGTTCACGTTTTCCAACTGCTCCAGTTTATCCTCATCAACCTTCGAGTTGCGGGCAAAATAATGGAGCATGGTGATGATGTCCATTCTGCCTTTGTAATAGGCAGCCTGCGACTCCCAGCCAATCAGCATAGAAAGTGTGCGGGCAAAGGCCAGATAGTTATATATCTTGATGTAGTCTTTGTCGATCAGTGCCATGCGATCTATCAGGAAGATGACCTCGCGCACATAGCTCTCGTCGAGCACACGGTCACTCTCCAAAATATCCTCTTCCTCTTGTTGGGTGATATTTTCCGAGATACGACCTACTGCATAATCCTCCATCAGATTCCTGAACGCGCTGTTCATGTCGAAGTCATAGGCTGTCACCTCATTGATCTCACACTGGATATGGAACGTACCCGTGCCTCTACCTATCAGACGGCAGCTGACAATGGTATTCTTACCGATACCCTCAAAGTCGGCTGCATTCCTCAGACTCACGCTGATGCCCTCCTTTGATACAGCAGGTGCCAGTCCACCACCAATTGGCGTACCACCTACGGAACAGATGATATTCTCATCGTAGGTATAGTAGTCGATGGCAGCTTCCTTGATTTCCTTCAGCATCGAGAAGTGGTAGTAGTCATCGTTTTCGTCGATGATCCTGGCTTCGAACACATACCGGCTACCGTCCGATGCCAGGAAGTGGCGTAAGGAGGTGCTGATAGTATAAGGTATGATGTCACCGATGGTGATATAGCCCTCGCCTCCGATTTCATCCTCTATCCTACAGTAGTATTTGTTGTGATCGTACAGATCCTGACTCACGAAACTGATTCTCACCAGTTCGCCGTGCTTATGCTTCTTACGGTTCTTTACAGTGGTTGTAACCACTACCTGTCCCACATTGAAAAGCTCGTTTTCTATCTCGTCCCATACTTTCTGATAGGGAGTCAGGTCATTGGGCTTGGCATTGGCCAGATTGATGGTTGTCTTTTCACCCAAGAACACCTGCATACCCTGCCATAATCCTAGATTCTTGGGAAACACAGGACATGGATGGGTGAGCGAACCTGCCGAAAGCAGACGGATGCCCTCTGCTGAAATCAGCAGTTTTACCTTATTCTGTGTAAACGAGTTGGTAGTATCTATCTTCTCGCAGGGGTACATGCTGGCTATGTAGTGAGGCAGCAAGTCCGACTTGTCCATCGTATAGTTCATCAATTTCGCGTTCGAGTGGAACAGATAGTGGAAAGCCATGTCGATGAGCCAGTCGGGATGCAGAGGATAGAGGTATGACGAAACCTCGCAGAGCCTTGCCGTGTTCAGGCGGTAGTCAGCAATCGATGTATCCTCTGTGTTCTGTAGCAGTAGCAGCTGGAGCGCCAAGGCCTGCTTGTTGTTTTTAATCAGTTCCAGGTTGTCCTTCGTCTTATCTATCCTGCCGTCGTTCTCGCGGATATAGAGTTCCAGCAGTTTGATGATGGCACTATTGAAAGGCTCTTTTCTCCAGCTCTCTATGTTTCTCTGGCAGATGATGTCGATCAGTTCTTTGATTCTGCCGTTCATCAGGTCGGGCCTTCTCAGAAAGAGACTCGAAAGGATATTAAAGTGCTTTCGGGGGTGATACACGAATCCCGATACCATCAGCTTGTTAAACAGACTATTGACGAAGTTCGTTGGATTTTCAGTTGCTTCCGGATCATTCTCGTTCTCTATCAGTTCAGCAGCCTTAATGTAATAACTCAGTTGCTCAATCAGCAGCGTGAGCCTTTCCTGATAGAAGTCCCTCTCGCTGTCGGCGCAGAGGTCAAGCAGCTCCGAAAGTTCCAACAAGTCCGAACAGTCCATCTTCACCATCTGCAAGTCAATCTTCTTGTTTACTAGACTTTGAATCCACCTGTGGCACTGGCTCTCGTATGTTTTTTCTCTTTCTTCTGTCAGTATCAGCCTCACGAACTCCTTGGTGTTCCATGTCAGTTCACGTTTTACCAGCAGATCGTTGAGTTTCTCTTCTGTCAGGCTTCTTTCACTCTGTTCAAACTCACTAACATCCACCAGTTCTATCCTGGGGTGTTTTTCATTCAGTGACAATACACGACATTTCACCGTCTGCCCTTTGAAAAGTTTCAGGTTCCCTGTCCCTCTCAGATAGGTGGTGATGCCTGTCCTTTCGTCGATGACCTCACAATAGGTCGTAAACAGTTTCCTTACTTTATATTCGTATATGCCGTCTGCCTTATACAGATCCCTTGGCAATAGTCTCTTTTGCTCCATATTATCCTGATCTATTTTTGAATTGGGCTGCAAAGTTACAAATAATTCTTCAAAAATAAACCATTGTTAGTTTCAAATCATGTAATTCGTGAGAAGTACGGCATTCCCAAACCCTAATTCTGTACACCAATCTTTTTCAGGCTATCATGAACAAAATAAGAAATCAGCCCTCTAATAATCAGTATGTTACGTTTAAAAAGTACGCTGTTTTAATAAATAATTCCAAGAATCTTGCCCAATTAAAAATGAAGACCACGTAGAGTTCAAGAAGGCAGAGCATAACTACCTGTTTGCTGGAGGCCAGAAGACCGATCCTCGTGATCGTAGACATTGTGTATTAGGATATGTTACTGCCTTTTAATGAAGGTTAAATTCGTTAAATCTGCTCCCGTTTTTGCACATTTCAAATTCGTCAATTCACTTTTCTACCATTTAACGAGGAAGTTGCTGATTATCAACGCTTAATACATTCTGCTTTTGAACTACACCGTTCCTTCGTAGAAGAACAACTTGTCATCCTGTGTGTTCCAGTCAGAGGGTATCAACATTGTGGGCGACTTGTCAAAGTCGTACTCAATCAAGTCCTCTGGACGCTGCGGTTTCGCATTATTGAAGAATCCCCAGCGCGTGGGATTCATGCGGTAGTCGTAATAGCCCTCCTCCTGCACATCGACGATGTAGTTCCAATCACCAGCCAACGTCGTGCCTTCGTAGGCCATCACATTGTGAATCAGCGGCAGCGCTGAATCAGCATACATACAACTTGCTAACAGAATTCCTAGCAAGGCAGTAAATAATCTCTTTTTCATATCCTAATCATTTGTTAATACTGAATTCAAACGTTAGTCCGCCACCGTTTGTTTCGTGAGCGGTGATGGTGCCGCCGTGCAATTGTACAGCGTTCTTCACGATGGCCAGACCGAGACCTGTGCCGCCTAATGAGCGGCTGCGGCCCTTGTCGATGCGGTAGAAACGCTCGAAGATGCGGGGCAGGTGCTCCTGGGCGATACCCGCACCGTTGTCGGCGAAGGTGAACTGCCAGTGGCTGCCGGCATCGTGGGCCGAAACCTCGATAGCAGTGCCCTGACCGGCATAGTTGATGGCATTGTCCATCAGGTTGCGGAAGATGCTGTAGATGAGCGACAGGTTGCCTTCGACGATGATGTCCTGCTGCAGGCAGTTGCGGAGTGTCATCTGTTTGCGATGCAACGCGAGCGCCGTTTCCCCCGCAATGTCGGCGAACAGTGCCGATATGTCAACACGTTCTTTCGTCAGCACGTCGGCAGCATAGTCCATACGGTTCAGCGTCGAAATGTCCTGCAGAAGAGCTGTCAGCCGCTCTGCCTGCGCATGCGACTTCTCGATGAACTGCCGACGAGTATCTTCCGTCATCGCTGGGTTGTCGAGGATGGTTTCTGTAAAACCAAGGATACTGGCCACGGGCGTCTTCAGTTCGTGGGCGATGTTCTGCGTCAGTTCGCGGCGCATATGGTTCTCCTTCTCGGCCTGTTCGCTGCTGATGCGCTTGTCCATACGTCGTGCATAGCGGTGCAGCAGCACTCCCAACCCCAAGAGCACCACGAGCGAGAAGCCCAGCAGGTGCCAGTCGCTCACCTCGTTAAATGGTTCTATCCACCGCCGGTCGTAATCCTCGAAGACGATGAAGATGACGGCGTAGATGGCGAATATCACCATCACGCTTACAAACATCTTTCGTCCTTCACTCAGTTTCTTCATAAGTTAACTTTGTTGACTTTTGTCACGACTCGGCAGAACCCAAGCTCGCTTGGTTCTACTCTCGCTGCTCCAAAAGATCAAAAAGGTATCCGTAACCTTGTCTTGATATGATATGGTTGCCGTAACGGCCCAGTTTCTTTCGCAGTCGTGCCATGTTGACGTCAATGGTGCGTTCTGTCACTATCACGTCCTTCGGCCACACGCGGTCGAGGATGTCTTGTCGCGAAAACACCTGTCCGCGATTGGTCAGCAGCAGCCGGAGTATCTCCAATTCCGTCTTCGTCAGCTGCAGCGGTTCGCCATCGGCTGTGGCCGTCATCCGCTCCATGTCGATTTCCAGCCCCTCGTAGGCCAACATCGGGACATCAGGCTCTGCTGTCCTGGCGAGCACCGCTTTGACACGGGCCATCAGTTCGCGCACGGAAAAAGGCTTCGAGATGTAGTCGTCGGCTCCGAGGTCGAAGCCCTGCAGCATGTCGTCCTCCGTGTCCTTAGCCGTCAGAAAAACAATCGGCACCCGCCTGCCTAATTGCTGCGCCAACTCGAAGCCCGACATGCCCGGCATCATCACGTCGAGCAGTATCAGGTCGAACTCCTCAGGCCGATTCTCCAGCGCCTCCTCGGCCGAATATGCCTGGGCCACCTCATAGCCTGCCGCTGTGAGATTAAACTGCAGAATCTCGCACAAGTCCTGCTCGTCGTCAACTACCAGTATCCGTTGTTTGTCCATCTTGGCTGCAAAGGTACAAATAAAATGCGATATTAATGCATATCTGCCAATTCTTTCTCGCGTTTTGTGACTACGACAGACAGTAGCATCGACACGACAAGAAGGCCAAAGATGACGGCGAGGCTAACAGGCGTTGGCACCTCGACATGGGGGATGTTGGCTTGGATACCTACAAAACGTAATGCAGCGTTTACATATTCGTTCATGGCCAACAGCATCTTCATGCCAACGAAGATAAGAATCACGCCAAGACCGTATTTCAGATACTTGAAATATTTGGCCACGGCAGCGAGGGCGAAATAAAGTGCACGGAGTCCGAGGATGGCAAAGATGTTGGAAGTAAGTACGATGAACGGATCGCGGCTGACGCTGAATACTGCCGGAATCGAGTCGACGGCAAAGGCGACATCGGTGGTCTCAATGACCAGCAACGCCACAAACAGCGGTGTTGCCATCCTACGGCCATTGTCAATGATAAAGAACTTTTCGCCGTGCATTTTGTCGGTGACGGGAAAGAACTTCTTGAACCAGCGCACAATGATGTTCTGCGACGGGTCGCTCTGCTTGTCATCATCATGGCCGAACATCTTGGCACCCGTATAGAGCAGGAAAATGCCAAACAGGCCAAGTATCCACTCGAAGCGCTCCACCATTGCCGCACCGGCGAAGATAAAGACGCTACGCAGTACGAGTGCGCCAAAGATGCCCCAGAACAATATTTCGTGCTGATATTTGCGCTCTATGCCGAAGAACGTGAAGAGCATTAGGAACACAAATAGGTTATCCATTGACAGCGACTTCTCTATCAGATAGCCAGCAAGAAACTCCATCGCCTTTTCGTGAGCATCGCCTGGATACCACAGATAGATGGCTGCACAGAACAGCAGCGACACACCAATCCACACGGCAGTCATCTGCAATGCTTCCTTCACGCTGACCTCATGCTGACCTTTCTTGCCAAACATCTTCAGGTCGGCTATCAGCATGATAAACACAAGCACATAAAACACAATCCATGCCCACAGGGGCAGTTCCATCAAATCCATAAGTCTTTCTACCTTAATATTATTATGAATTCTACTTTCCAAATCTTGCCTGAACGACGTTGACGACATAGTCGCAGAGCTTCTCAATCTCGTTGACGAGGTCGGTGTAGAGCGTGCCGAGGGCGTAGTCATACTGGTGGTCGTTTACGGCACGGATGTTCTCTCGCTTCAGCAGGTCGCGCATGGCATTCACCTCGTTCTCGATGCGGTAGGTCTCGCGGATGTCATGCTGCGAGCGGTGGCCATGCATCACCAGACACATCTGTTCGAGGGCATCATCGGCAAGCATCGTCATGCGGTGCAGTTTGTCGGCCTGCTCTGCGGTGAACGTCACGTCCTGCTCCTGTCGGCGCTGCAGCGTGCGGGCAAGTTTGTAGCAGGCATCGCCTATCGACTCCAGCTCGCTCACCTCGCGCATCATCTGGCGTATCTTCTGCTTTGTCTCGTCGCTCAGATGGTCGTTCGACACCTGCTCCAGATACTCGCCGATGGCCAGCTCGGCCTGATCGCTCAAGTCCTCCTCATGCGCTATGTCGGCGTGCAGCTTCACGAAAGCATCGCTGTCGGTGGTATCCATCAGTTTGACAACTTTCGCAAACATGTCGCGCATGCGCTTGGCAAAGTGTGCCGTCTCCGTCTGTGCTTGCAGCACGGCTATTTCAGGGGTACTCACCAGCCCTGCCTGGATGTATTTCAGCGTAAGTCCTTCCGTCTTCGCCTCTGCATTTGCAGGTAGCAGCCAGCACACCGCACGCTCCATCTGCGGAATGAAGCCGATGAGCAGGGCCGTATTGGTGATGTTGAAACAGGTGTGGAACATGGCCAGCACGATGGGCAGTAACGCCGTCTGACCGCTCTCGTCAGGATTATAACCCACCAGCGAGCACACCATATCGACGAAGGGATAGAATACCAGCATGACCCACACGACGCCAAACACATTGAACAGCAGGTGAGCCAGTGCAGCCCGTCGGGCCTCGATGCCGGAGCCGAGCGCCGCGAGGTTGGCCGTAGCCGTAGTGCCGATGTTCTCGCCCATCACAAGCGCGATACCTAAATAGATAGGCAGTACGCCCGTGGAGCAGAGCAGGATGGTAATGGCCATCACGGCAGCCGACGACTGCACGATGCAGGTGATGAGCGTGCCGATGGCCAGGAAGATGAGGATAGTGAAGTGGCTGCCTGTATCGAACGACGCGAAGAATGAGACTACCGCTTCGTTGTGCTCCAAGTCCATGTCCTTGCCCGCTGCGCTCAGCATCACCAACGACCAGAACAGGAAGGCGATTCCAAAGAGGAAGTCGCCCACGTAGCGCTGGCGCTTCCTGTAAATCAGGATGATGCCCAGCACGAAGGCGGGGAACACCACACTCGTCAGGTCGACGTTGTATCCCAGCGACATGATCCAGGCGGTCAGCGTGGTGCCAATGTTAGCACCCATAATCACAGAAATGGCCTGCCCAAGCGTGAGCAGACCAGCCGAAACAAACGAGACGGTCATCACCGTAGTGGCCGACGACGACTGTACAGCACACGTCACGGCCGTACCCGTCAGCATTCCCGTAAAGCGGTTGGTCGTCATCCGCGCCAAGATGTGGCGCAGCTGTGGACCAGCCATCTTTTGCAGGGCGTCACTCATCATGCGCATGCCGAATATCAGCAGTCCCAGAGAACCCAGCAGGCGCAGCGCAATCATCAAATAGTTCTGAGAATTATCCATATCTTTTGCAAATTTTCGTTTGCAAAGGTACAGGTAACTCTCAGAACTACCAAAAATATCCTATTACGATATTGTTACAATTCTATTTCAGCCATAGCCAGCGGTTATATTCGATGATAGTAGGTTGTATTTCTTAACCAATAATCCATTTACTACCAGGAAGCAGGGAGATGATCTTCGTGGTGATGGCACAGCAAATGTAGCATGCTATGGCGATGCAAGGAATGGCTGCCCATACGGGAATGATGGGGGATGCAGGGTTGTCTTGAACGATAGCAGATGCAATATTGCTCAGAAAGAAAATGTGCATCAGGTACATGCCATACGACAGTTTCGCAATCTCTGTTATCAAACGTGGAGCCTTGTAGTGCTGACTTGGTGTACCATCGGCTTTTGCACCAATGCAACTGAAAAGCAGAAAAGCTCCAAAAATAACTACTTTCATATAAGTGAATTGACGGTTACTGATACCGTTACCGCTATAAAGATGGGGTCTGGGGACATGCCGGTATTGGCAACTCCTGCTATGATGGCATTGATGGAGAATGCCGCGATGCTTGCTGTCGCTGATGAACTGCCGGAAGGTTGCACGACTGTTGGCGGTCATATACAATCTTCGCATCTGAAGCCTTCAAAGATTGGGGACAAAGTATCAGCTACAGCCGAAGTGACCAAGGTTGATGGAAAGAAGATAGAGTTCAAAGTGTCTGCTTCCTCTGGCGACATTCTACTTGGTGAGGGTACACACCTGAGATTCATTGTTGACAGAGAACGGTTTCTGTCTAAGCTTGGTTAAGTGAATTATCTACAGCTTAATCTGTAACGCAAAACGAGGAACCCCATTGCTGAGATTCCCCACAAAGCGAGGGTCACGATGGCTGTTGCCGCCCCTGTAGGTAACGAATACCTTTGGGTGTGCGTTGAAGAAACGGCCTCTGTCATAGTGGGAGTACACTGCGAATGTCCAGCTACCTGCATGCCAAGCTACAGGACGATAGAAGTGAGCCAGGCCCATGTACTTATCGAACTGCCAGCTGTTCAGCACGAAGCGGAGGTCTGCATTACGACGATCCCACCCACTGCCAGGATCATCATCTTCTTCATATCGTTATCTCCTATACTTTAAATGGTGAGACATTTATTTCTTTTTCTCTGTGCAAAGTTCGGAACTTTTAGTGAGGTTTACAAGGGAAAAATCATAATCTGGAGGGGATTTTTCCCTATTTGTGAGTAGCCTTAATTCCGCAGCACTTTAGTTTAACTATTTTTATAAGTTCCTGAGCAACAA
>R26__coassemble_282_pt1 | contig 33643 bp, 27 predicted proteins | sample R26__metabat2_high_PE_018 | metagenome-assembled genome bin R26
TGTTGCTCAGGAACTTATAAAAATAGTTAAACTAAAGTGCTGCGGAATTAAGGTGCTAATCAGCGTGGCTGGGTAGAAGGTGAATTGCTTTACGAGTTGAGTGATGAAGATTATGCGAAGCTGAAGATGTCTTCGCCCGATTATTCCGATGAATTCAAGAGTACTTTTAGAGACATCGTGTTTGACATTTTCCCTAACGGAAGGGAACATAGAAATATCGACCTTGTAAAAGAGAGTGGCTACTATAATGCGAAGATTTATCCTATTACCACGGGTGATGAACCTATTATTGTGACCCCCGTCTATAAGTGTGACAATCCGATTAAGTATGGTTACGAAGTCTGGAACTCTGACCTATATTATTATTATAAGGCTGATGCTATTAATGGTATGAACGATAAGCAGGCTGGTGCCTATTTTAAGTCTCTTCCTAAATATAAGGCCATTCCTTTTGAAAAGACTTTCGCCCAGACAGAGGATGATCTCATCGCTAAGCATGGATCTTTTGCACTTCTCTATTTTGGAGATGACAAAAGTCCTGCTGTTGGTGAAAATGGAACCGTTGGTACCTTCCAGTTCCCTAAGGGTTACAAAATCGGCTTTATGGTGCGTGCTAAGACCGAATATGAAGAAGGCGATCCCCCAAGGCCCAGGAAACAGGGTGAGGTTTATGGCGATGGACTTCTCAATGACCATATCAATACAGACAAGAACTATAACTTCAGCAGCTCAGGATTGGCAGCCGATGATCCTCGTGCTACATGGCTGAACATTAATAATAAGATGATGCTTACATGGGAATCGGGTACTGATGCCGACTTTAATGATATTATTCTTGAGGTTGAAGGCGGTATTGAGGACATCATTGTGCCACCTCCTTTCAAGCCGCAGGTTTATACCTACTGCTTTGAGGACCAGGAATTGGGTGACTATGATATGAACGATGTAGTTATCAAGGCCTTACGTCTGAATGAGACGACTATTGAATATCGTCTTGTGGCCTGTGGAGCCCATAACGAGCTTTATGTGAAAAACCTTAACTATGGCGATATAAGTGACAGCAAAGAGGTTCACAGCCTTTTCGGTACTTCACCACAAACCTTTATCAACACCAACGGTGGCGCTCCTTTCGAGCCCATCGTTGGAACAAGAACCGTTAGCAAGGAGTTTAAACTCACTGAAGAGCCTGAAAGTCAGAGACCTTACCTCTTTAATAAGACTACAGGTAAGACTATCTACTTGTCGAAAGCAGGACAGGATCCTCACGGCATTATGGTAGCTTACGACTTCCACTATCCTCTTGAGAGAATCTGTGTTAAGGATGCTTATCCTTTGTTTAATAATTGGGGCACGAATCCCATCTCATCCACATGGTGGTATATGAGTCCTGATCCCAATAAAGTCTATTAACTAAGAAAATCCTGTTATAGTTTATGGTAGGGGTGTGTGAATTACTGTTAATTTACACACCTTTTTCTTATTTGTAATAGGAATAATTTAGGCGATTTAAATAAAAAACACTACTTTTGTATCCGAAATATTTGTGTTTACATGGAATACGAACTATACCGAACGGTGTTGATATTGGGTGCAGTGATTAATTTTCTAATCGCTTTTGCTCTACTGCATAACAATGTCTACTTTAGTATTTACGATGTCTACCATCGTTCCCGTTCGTTGGTAGCACTCAATTATACCATATTTGGCATTGGCTTTTTGCTTCATGTATGGTTTGGTTGGCGCATCTCGTGTCCAGCAGCGGCTTCAGCACTAACGGTGAGCTATTTTCATTCTGGTGGCGTGCTTTTTGGGTGGAGTCATATCTCCCTGATGCGCCCCGACTACCTGTCGAGAAGGATTGTTGTCCGCGATCTCTCAATCCTTGCTATCGGTCTTGTCGCATACTGGACAATTATGGCCGATTGGGCTTTCTTGATCTTTTTCATTCATGCCTCATACATAGTTTTTACTTTCTATCGTACATATTTCAAAGTAAGACGGAGTATCGTCATGATGCCTGCTGATGATCATGCACCCAGTTGGTGGACGGTAGAGACGAAGCAGACGGTATTAGGTTTCCATCACTCGTTTGTTATCGCGTGTCATCTGATCGTGTTTTTCGGATTGGGAAGTGTTGCTATCACAGCGGCCTTCCCATACGATATCTGGCCTTATATCCTATTGATGTTGGCAGGTATCGCCGTGTTCTGTTTCATCTTCTATTCCCTCGTAGAGTATGGAAACATCATAGATGCAGCTACCAATGCTACTGAGGATGCAGTGAAACTTAAGTGATGTTTTGTGGCAAAGGGGAGCATAGATGTCGAAAATGGTGCTACTTTGAAAGATTTTTGCCCAAATATTTGGAAGTTAACGGGAAAAGTTGTACCTTTGCACCCGTTCAGCGGAATGAGAGGCTCGAAAGAGTCTCTCATTTCACATTTAAATAGTTGTAGATGATAAATAAGGAAATTATTCAAGGATTAACGGAAGAGTGGTTGCAGGGCAACGATTACTTCCTGGTAGACATTAACTTTGGAGCTGATGACAGAATTGTCATCGAGATCGATCATGCCGATGGCGTGTGGATTGAAGACTGTGCAGAACTGAGCCGATTCCTTCAGGAGAAGCTTGGCGATGAACTTGGAGAATATGAACTGGAGGTGGGCAGTGCCGGCCTCGGCCAGCCATTCAAGGTGGCCCAGCAGTATCAGAACCACATTGGCGACACCCTCGAGGTGCTGGGAGCCGATGGAAAGAAGGTACAGGGCGTGCTGAAGTCGGTAGAAGGTCGCGACTTCACCCTGACTATTCGTGAAAAGCAGAAGCAGGAAGGCAAGAAGCGTCCTGTGTTGGTTGATGTAGACAAGACATACTCTATGGATCATGTGAAGTATGCCAAGTATCTGCTGGCATTTAAGTAAGGATAAAGTATAAATAAAAAGATAGACAATGGCAATTAAGAAAGAAGAGAAGGGCCCCTCAATGATTGAGACCTTTCAGGAATTCAAGGAGACGAAGAACATTGATCGTACCACTCTGGTGAGCGTGCTTGAGGAGAGTTTCCGCAACGTGATCGCTAAGATGTTTGGCTCTGACGAGAACTTCGACGTGATTGTGAACCCCGACAAGGGAGACTTTGAGATTCACCGTAACCGTGTGGTGGTAGCCGATGGTGAGGTGCAGGATGAGAACAAGGAGATTGCTCTGAGCGAGGCACAGAAGATTGAGCCCGACTATGAGGTAGGTGAGGAAGTATCTGAGGAAGTTAACTTCCAGAAGTTTGGCCGTCGTGCCATCCTGAACCTGCGTCAGACGCTGGCTTCAAAGATCCTTGAACTGGAGCACGATTCACTTTATCAGAAGTATAAGGATAAGGTGAATACCGTTGTTAGCGGTGAGGTTTACCAGATCTGGAAGCGCGAGGTACTGCTGATGGACGATGAGGGTAACGAGTTGCACTTGCCCAAGCAGGAGCAGATTCCCTCTGACAACTACCACAAAGGTGAGACCGTTCGCGCTATCGTGAAAGAGGTACAGAATGAGAACAACAACCCTCGTATCATCCTCTCGCGTACCAGTCCTATCTTCCTGGAGCGTCTGCTCGAGGCTGAGGTGCCTGAGATCAATGATGGTCTGATTACCATTAAGAAGGTGGCTCGTATGCCAGGTGATCGCGCTAAGGTGGCTGTTGAGAGCTACGACGAGCGTATCGATCCAGTAGGCGCTTGTGTAGGTGTGAAGGGTAGCCGTGTACATGGTATCGTCCGTGAGCTCTGCAATGAGAATATCGATGTGATCAACTACTCCAGCAACGTACAGCTGTATATTCAGCGTGCCCTGAGCCCTGCCAAGGTTTCCAGCATCGTGCTCGATCAGGAAAACCACAAGGCCGAAGTTTATCTGCAGCCTGAGGAGGTTTCACTTGCCATCGGTCGTGGTGGTATGAACATCAAGTTGGCTTCTATGCTGACGGAGTACACCATCGACGTCTTCCGTGTTGTCAATGAAAACGAGGCCGATGAGGATATCTATCTGGATGAGTTCGCTGATGAGATCGACCAGTGGGTTATCGACTCCATCAAGGCTATCGGTCTGGATACGGCCAAGGCTGTGCTCAATGCTCCACGTGAGATGCTGATTGAGAAGGCCGACCTCGAAGAGGAGACCGTTGACCATCTGTTGGAAGTACTCCGCTCGGAGTTTGAGTAAGATTGATAATTGAAACATCAAAATTGAAAATTAATGGGAGTCAGATTAAATAAAGTATTAACAGAGTTGAACATCGGTCTTCAGACGGCAATAGACTTTCTGAAGAACAAAAAGGAACTGGGTGAGATAAAGGACGATGCCAACGTCAACACCAAGATTACCGACGAGCAGTATCAGGCGCTGGTCGATAAGTTTAAGGAGGACAAGGCTGTCAAGACCCAGGCCGGAATGACGTTCCCCAAGAAGGATAAGAAGCCTAAGCAGGTGGTGAAGCCCGAACCCGTTGTTGAGGTGAAGGAAGAACCCCGTCAGACTTTCACTCCTTTAGGCAAGATTGATCTGGGCAGCATTGGCAAACCTAAGCCCCAGGAAGCCAAGATTCCGAAGGCTGAGCCTGTTGTAGAGAAACCCAAGGCTGAAGAGCCAAAGGCTGCTCCAGTAGAGCCGAAGGTTGAGGAGCCAAAGCCCGAGCCCGTAAAGGAGATGAAGCCCGAAGTGAAACCAAAGCCCGAGCAGAAGCCCGAGCCCGTTGAGGTCCCCGTAGAAGCTCCTGTTGAGGAGGATTCTGCTGAGGATAACAGCGTGTTCAAGCTGAAGACGGAGCAGAAGGCAATGCCTAACCTGAATGTGGTGGGTAAGATCGACCTCGACTCGCTTAACCAGAGCACTCGTCCTAAGAAGAAGTCAAAGGAGGAGCGTCGTAAGGAGCGCGAGGAGAAGCAGGCCCAGATGCACGGCGGCGCTAACGGTGAGAAGAAAAAGCGTGAGCGTATCCGTGGTGGTAAGGAGCGTGTGGATATCGAGGCTGCTGCCAATCAGGACAATGGCAACAACAAGAATAAGAAGAATAAGAACAAGGGAGGCAACCAGAACTTCCAGGATAATGGTAACCAGCAGGGTGGTGGCAAGAAGAACAAGAAGAATCGCCCCATCCAGAAGTCACTCGAGGTTGACGATGAGGCCGTAGCACGCCAGGTAAAGGAGACTCTGGCCCGTCTGACATCGAAGAACCAGAACAAGAAGGGTGCCAAGTATCGTCGTGAGAAGCGTGACGCTGTGGCTGAGCGCATGAACGAGGAGATGGCAGCAGAGGCAGCACAGAGCAAAGTGCTGAAGCTCACAGAATTTGTAACGGTTTCCGAGTTGGCTACCATGATGAACGTTGGTGTGAACCAGGTTATCGGTACCTGTATGAGTATTGGTATCATGGTAAGTATTAACCAGCGTCTCGATGCTGAGACCATCAACATCGTGGCTGAGGAGTTTGGTTTCACTACCGAATATGTATCTGCTGAGGTTCAGAATGCCATTACTGAGGAGGAGGACGATGAGAACGATCTGATTTCTCGCGCCCCAATCGTAACTGTGATGGGACATGTTGACCATGGTAAGACTTCGTTGCTCGACCACATCCGCAATACCAACGTGATTGCTGGTGAGGCTGGTGGTATCACCCAGCACATCGGTGCTTACAACGTGACACTGAAGGATGGTCATAGCATCACCTTCCTCGATACTCCTGGTCACGAGGCCTTCACAGCTATGCGTGCCCGTGGTGCTCAGGTAACTGATATCGCCATCATCATTGTGGCAGCCGATGACTCTGTGATGCCTACCACCAAGGAGGCCATCGCCCATGCCCAGGCTGCTAACGTGCCTATGGTGTTTGCTATCAATAAGATTGATAAGCCAGGTGCTAACCCCGATAAGATTCGTGAGGATCTGGCCAATATGAACCTGTTGGTAGAAGAGTGGGGTGGTAAGTACCAGTGTCAGGAAATCAGTGCCAAGAAGGGTATTGGTGTATATGAACTGCTGGAGAAGGTGCTGCTCGAGGCCGAAATGCTCGACCTGAAGGCTAATCCTAATCGCAAGGCCACTGGTTCTATCATCGAGTCTTCGCTCGATAAGGGTCGTGGATACGTTTCTACCGTGCTTGTATCGAATGGTACACTGAAGGTGGGCGACGTTGTGATTGCCGGTACTGCCTGGGGTAAGGTCAAGGCCATGTTCAATGAGCGTAACCAGCGCATTGAGAAAGCCGGTCCTGCTGAGCCCGCTATCATTCTAGGTCTGAATGGAGCTCCTACCGCTGGTGATTCTTTCCACGTGATGGAGTCAGAGCAGGAGGCTCGCGATATTGCCAACAAGCGTATCCAGCTGCAGCGTGAGCAGAGTTTGCGTACCACTACGAAGCTTGGTCTCGATGAGCTCTCTCATCGTATTGCTCTGGGTGAGTTCCACGAGTTGAACATCATCGTGAAGGGTGATACCGACGGATCTATCGAGGCTCTCTCTGATTCGTTCATCAAGCTTTCTACCGAGAAGGTTCAGGTGAATGTCATCTCGAAGGCTGTGGGTCAGATTTCCGAGAACGATGTCATGCTGGCTTCGGCTTCCGAGGCTATCATCATCGGCTTCCAGGTTCGTCCTTCTGCCGATGCTCGTCGTGCTGCTGATCGTGAGGGTGTTGAAATCAATACTTACTCTATCATCTACGACGCCATCGACGATGTGAAGCAGACCATGCAGGGTATGCTCGATAAGGTGAAGAAGGAGATTGTATCTGGTGAGATCGAGGTGAAGCAGGTATTCAAGATTTCGAAGGTGGGTACCGTTGCTGGTGGTCTGGTTACCGATGGTAAGGTACATGCCAAGGATAAGGCTCGTGTCATTCGCGATGGTATCGTGATCCACACAGCTCCTATCGATGCCCTGAAGCGTTACAAGGACGATGCCAAGGAAGTGGCAACCGGCTTGGAGTGTGGTATCTCACTGGTTAACTTCAACGATATCCAGGTAGGCGATATCATCGAGACCTTCACTGAGATCGAGGTTGAACAGAAACTTTAATGGAAGAAAAAAAGAATGAGTTTGTCCGTCAGGTGGCCGAACAGAAGTACGAGTTCGGCTTCACCACGGACGTACATACTGAAATCATAGAGAAGGGGCTGAACGAGGATATCGTTCGGCTCATTTCTGCCAAGAAGGGGGAGCCTGAGTGGATGCTCGAGTTCCGCCTGAAGGCTTTTCGCTATTGGAAGGAGCAGACGGAACCCAAGTGGGGTCATGTGCATGTGCCTCCCATCGACTATCAGGCCATCTCTTACTATGCTGATCCTATGGCTCAGAAGCCCAAGGGCGATGGCAAGATTGACCCTGAGCTCGAGAAGACATTCGACAAGTTGGGTATTCCCCTCGAGGAGCGTCTAGCCCTTTCTGGCAATACTGCTGTCGATGCCATCATGGACTCTGTCAGCGTGAAGACCACCTTTAAGGAGAAATTGCGTGAGAAGGGTGTCATCTTCTGCTCGATTGGTGAGGCTATCAAGGAGCATGGCGATCTGGTGCGCCAGTACTTGGGTACTGTGGTGCCTTATCGCGATAACTTCTTTGCAGCTCTCAACTCAGCTGTATTTAGTGATGGCTCGTTTGTCTACATCCCAAAGGGTGTTCGCTGTCCCATGGAGCTCAGCTCCTATTTCCGCATCAATGCTAGGAATACAGGTCAGTTTGAGCGCACATTGATCATTGCCGACGATGATGCTTACGTGAGCTATCTGGAAGGATGTACAGCCCCCATGCGCGATGAGAACCAGCTTCATGCTGCCATCGTAGAAATTATTGTGATGAATCGTGCGGAAGTAAAGTACTCCACCGTTCAGAATTGGTACCCAGGTGATGAGAATGGTAAGGGTGGTGTGCTTAATCTGGTTACGAAACGTGGCGATCTGCGTGGTGTCGACTCTAAGTTGTCGTGGACACAGGTGGAGACGGGTTCTGCCATTACTTGGAAGTATCCCTCTTGCATCTTGCGTGGCAATAACTCTCAGGCTGAGTTCTATTCTGTGGCTGTGACCAACAACTATCAGGAGGCCGATACAGGTACCAAGATGATCCATCTGGGTAAGAACACCAAGTCGACTATCATCTCGAAGGGTATCTCTGCTGGTCATTCGCAGAACTCTTATCGTGGATTGGTGCGTGCAGCTTCTACTGCTGATAATGCTCGCAACTATTCTTCGTGCGACTCGCTGCTTCTGGGCTCTGATTGTGGTGCCCACACCTTCCCTTATATGGATGTGCACAACGATACGGCCGTCTTCGAGCATGAGGCTACCACCTCGAAAATCTCAGAGGATCAGCTTTTCTATTGCAATCAGCGAGGTATTCCCACAGAGCAGGCCGTAGGCCTTATCGTCAACGGCTATGCCAAGGAAGTGCTTCAGAAGCTCCCCATGGAGTTTGCCGTCGAGGCTCAGAAGTTGCTAAGTGTATCACTAGAAGGAACTGTAGGATAAAGTCCTTAAGTCCTGTAGTCCGTTGCTAAAAATAAAAGATATGTTAGAAGTAAAGAAATTACACGCCAAGATTGGCGACAAGGAGATATTAAAAGGTATCGACCTCGTGATTAACGATGGCGAGACACATGCCATTATGGGCCCCAATGGCTCGGGTAAGTCTACACTGAGTGCTGTGCTCGTGGGCAATCCGCTTTATGAGGTTACAGAGGGCGAGGCCTATTTCAACGGCAAAAATCTGCTGGAGATGAAACCTGAGGATCGTGCCCACGAGGGTATCTTCCTGAGTTTCCAGTATCCTGTAGAGATTCCTGGCGTCTCGATGACCAACTTCATGAAGGCTGCCATCAACGAGAAACGTAAATATCAGGGCTTGGAGCCCATGAATGCTGCTGAGTTCTTGAAACTCCAGCGCGAGAAACGGAAGATAGTGGAACTAGACTCCAAACTCGCCAATCGCTCTGTGAATGAGGGTTTTAGTGGAGGTGAGAAGAAACGCAACGAGATATTCCAGATGGCGATGCTTGAGCCAAAGCTCTCTATCCTCGACGAGACGGACTCTGGTCTCGATGTCGATGCCATGCGTATTGTGGCCGATGGTGTGAACAAACTCCAGACGCCTGAAACATCGTGTATCGTCATCACCCACTACGACCGTCTGTTGGAGATGATCCGTCCCCAGTATGTGCATGTGCTTTACAAGGGTCGCATCGTGAAGACGGGTGGTCCAGAGCTGGCCGTTCAGATTCAGGAGCATGGCTACGATTGGATTAAAGAAGAAATCGGAGAAGAGTAAGCGGGCTTCGCCCTAGTGAATAGTGAATAATGAATAGTGAACAACAATATATAGAGTTGTACCAGCAGGCACGCGAGATGATTTTCTCTCATGCCCCAGAGGCGATGAATGCCGTTCGCGATGAGGCATTCGAGGACTTCTGTCGTCAGGGCTTCCCCTCGAAAAAGGTGGAGCGCTATAAGTATACGGACATACAGAAGCTTTTCGCCCCCGACTATGGTGTGAACCTGAGTCGTCTGCAGATTCCCGTCGATCCTTATGAGGCCTTCCGTTGCGATGTGCCCAACCTTTCCACGAGCCTCTATTTCGTGGTGAACGATATGTTTTATAGAGGTGAGAAGCCAGAAGCTAGAGGTGAGAGAATACCTCATGCCAATCCTCATCTGCCTGAGGGAGTGATTGTGGATTCATTGAAAGAAGTATTCTCTCACCCCTCACCTCTCACCTCTCACCTCTCAGAGTACTACGCCAAGCTCGCCAAGACTTCAGAAGATGCCGTTACAGCCCTCAACACCATGCTGGCGCAGGATGGTATGCTGGTGTATGTGCCCAAGAACGTCAAGGTGGATCGCGCCATTCAGGTCATCAATATCCTGAAGGCTACGCCTCAGAATGCCCAGCGTCAGGTGCCCGATCTGATGGTGAACCGTCGTGTGCTCATCATCCTCGAGGAAGGTGCCGAAATCAAGATGCTCTTCTGCGATCATGCTGCCGACGATCGTAACTTCCTTGCTACACAGGTCATCGAGGCCTACGTAGGCGAGAATGCATCGCTCGATCTCTATTGCATGGAGGAGACGCATCATAAGAATGTTCGTGTGAGCAATGTGTATATCGACCAACAGGCCAATAGTCGCGTGAATCATAATGTCATCACCCTCCATAACGGCACTACGCGCAATAAGCTCGACCTCACTTTCAGTGGCGAGGGAGCCGAGTGCCAATGCTATGGTTGTGTGATTGCCGATAAGCAGCAGCATGTGGATAACAACACGCTGATTACTCATCGCGTGCCCCATTGCACTAGCAACGAGCTTTATAAGTATGTGCTCGATGATAAGGCTGTTGGGGCTTTTGCTGGTCGTGTGCTGGTGGAACATGGTGCACAGAAGACCTCTTCGCAGATGACCAATCAGAACCTCACGGCCACTAAGGAGGCTCGCATGTACACCCAGCCCATGCTCGAGATCTATGCCGACGATGTGAAGTGTGCCCATGGCTCTACCGTTGGTCAGCTCAACGATGCTGCCCTCTTCTATATGCGTCAGCGAGGCATCTCGCTCAGTGAGGCCAAGCTCCTGTTGCAGAATGCCTTCATCAATGAAGTCATCGACCACATGCAGCTCGAACCCCTCCGCGATCGCCTCCACTACTTGGTTGAGAAGCGCTTCCGTGGCGAACTCAACAAATGCTCAGGCTGCAAACTCTGCAAATAATAATTTTCAATGTTCAATATTCAATGTTCAATATAGAAAAGGTACGCGAGGATTTCCCGATTCTGTCTCGCGAGATCTATGGCAAACCGCTGGTCTATCTCGACAATGCGGCTACCACGCAGAAGCCGCTTATGGTGCTCGATGCCATGAGGGATGAATACCTCAACGTGAATGCCAATGTGCATCGTGGGGTACACTACCTCTCTCAACAGGCCACCGACCTCCATGAGGCAGCGCGTGAAAAAGTGCGTGCGTTTATCAATGCTCGTAAGACGGAGGAGATTGTCTTTACACGAGGCACCACCGAGGCCATTAACCTTGTGGCTAGTTCGTTCTGCGAGAGTCAGATGCAGGCTGGCGATGAGGTCATTGTCACTGAGATGGAGCACCATTCCAACATCGTCAGTTGGCAGCTTCAGGCCATGAAGCGTGGCATTGTGGTGAAGCATATCCCTATTACCGATGATGGTTTGCTCTGCCTCGATCAGCTGGAAGGGTTGATCACGGAGAAGACCAAGATCATCAGCGTGGCCCATGTGAGCAACGTACTTGGAACGGTTAATCCTGTTGAGCAGATTATCAAGATAGCTCACGCCCACGATATCCCCGTATTGGTGGATGGTGCCCAGAGCGCACCTCATTTCAAGGTGGATGTTCAGGCGATGGATTGCGACTTCTTCGCCTTTAGCGGACATAAGATGTATGGTCCTACGGGCATTGGCGTGCTTTATGGCAAGGAAGAGTGGCTCGAGAAACTTCCCCCTTATCAGGGTGGTGGTGAGATGATCGATAAGGTCACTTGGGAGCGAACCACCTTCGAGCGTTTGCCCTTTAAGTTCGAGGCTGGAACCCCCGATTACGTAGCTACCCACGGACTTGCCAAAGCAATCGAATATATCGACGCCATCGGCTTCGACGCCATCCAGCAGCATGAGCAAGAGCTCACCCGCTACTGCATGGAGCAACTCATGACCATCGAAGGCATGAAGATTTACGGCCCTCAACTGTCAACTGTCAATTGTCAACTGTCAACTGTCAAAGACGCCGTCGTTTCCTTCAACGTAGGCGATATCCACCACTTGGATATGGGCACTTTGCTCGATCGCTTAGGTATCGCCGTCCGCACAGGTCATCATTGCGCCCAGCCCCTGATGGATCGTCTGGGCATCTCTGGCACTGTTCGTGCCTCGTTCGCCCTCTATAACACCAAGGAGGAGATCGATATCCTCGTAGCAGGCATCCGCCGCGTGGCTCAGATGTTCTAATTTTCAATCTTCAATCTTCAATTTTCAATGTTGGAAGGTCATTATTACGAAGGCAAGATTGAAGCAGGTTGCGACGAAGCAGGTCGTGGCTGCTTGGCGGGTAGCGTATACGCTGCTGCTGTCATTCTGCCCGATGGCTACGAGAATGAACTCCTCAACGACTCCAAGCAACTCACTGAGAAGCGTCGTTACCAGCTTCGCGAAATCATCGAGCGCGATGCTGTGGCTTGGGCCGTGGGTATCGTCACCCCTGAGGAAATCGATCAGATCAACATCCTCAACGCCTCTATTCTTGCGATGCATCGTGCCTTGGATCAGCTGAAAGTGCGCCCAGAGGCTATCATCGTGGATGGTAACCGCTTCAAACCCTATAAAGACCCAGCTGATGGCAAGACGCTGCCCTCTACTACCATCGTGAAGGGCGATGGCAAATACCTCGCTATCGCAGCTGCCTCTATCCTCGCCAAGACCTATCGTGATGACTATATGAACCGCTTGGCTGAAGAATACCCCCAATACGATTGGCTCTCCAACAAGGGCTACCCCACCAAAAAGCATCGCGAAGCCATTAAACAATTCGGCATCACCCCCTACCATCGCAAAAGCTACAACCTCTTAGGCGACGGCCAACTCTCCATCGACTTCGGAGAATTCTAAACTCCTAAACTTCTAAACTTAACTTTTTTGCAAATTGTTAGTCGATTCTGCGAATATGCACGGTCGGTCTCAAACTTTTTTCTTATATTTGCCCCCATAGATAAACTTAAAAACCTAAAAAGATGAATAGAATTCTTACAACCCTCGCCCTGCTCGCAGTAGTACTCTGCACTCAGGCACAAATGAAGTATCACGACATGGAAGTGAACGAAGTAAAAGGCCCAGTAAAGTCAATCACCATGAAGGACTGGGGCAGACCTGTCGTTACCTATATCTCGCCAGAAGGCAAGATGTCGTGCGAGAAACTGTTGGATGCCGTCTACGATGAGAACGGCTATCTGCAGTCGATCGTTTCTCAGTTAGGTGGAAAGAAGAGTATCACCAACGTTTCGTTCATTTGGGAGAACGGCAGGGTGAAGACTCAGATTGCCGTCAGGAAAAACAAGAAGACTATTACCACCAATACGTATGACGAAAGGGGAATTCTTGTGCATCAGGACATTGAGTCAGACGGTCATGTGACGGAGTTTGACTTCTACGACATCATTCTCGATGATCATGGCAACTGGATCAGGCGCTCCACGAAGGTAGCAGGCATCGAGATCATGTACCCCCGCACCATTGAATATTACGAATAAGAAGCTAAAACAATACCATTATGAAGACTACCAACTTAAAAAACCGATGGCTCCTGCACCTCTTAAGTGCCGCCATCATGACAATAGGCCTAACCGCCTGCAGTGGAAGTGATGATAAAGTTGACGAGCCTTTGAAGCCCGACACCCCTGTCAAAGATGGCGACTGGCAAGACATTCCTGCTAATGGAGGCACTATTGAGAAGGGTGATATCGCTATAACCTTCCCTAGTGGCACATTCTCTAGTGACACGAAAGTAGCCATCAGCGAGGTAAAGAAGGGGCAGATGGCTGGCGCAAATGAAGCATCGACATTTTACCAGATTACGATGCCTTGTAACGCGACCAAGCCTATTACCGTTAAAGTTAAGAGTGACGAAAAGGATAACAATATTCGTTTTGTGGCATTTGCGAATGCCTATGGCATATCTAGTAAGAGTTATAGTAAGGCAGAGTTACAATATGAGACGACGTATTCTAATGGTGAATATTCTGCAACGATTCCTGCCGTAAATGGAGATATAGATAATGATAATGTCTTTTTTACGGTAGGATTGGGACGATATAATAATACTAATTCACGAACACGAGGATTGTTGACTGAGGTTTTATACGAAGGTAAAGTTGGTAGTATTTCCTACCAGCTTCGATATCCTTGGAGTCTATTTAGCCATAATAGAGATACGCTCAACCTTATAACACCAATAAGTCCCAGGGTAAATGAGTATATCAAAGAGGCAATAAAACAAATCACTAGCTTAGGTTTTAAAGTAGAGGGTGATAAAATCCTATATGTCGACTTTGAACTAAATGAAGAAGATTGGGGTGGACACAAAGTATGTGGCATTCCAGGAGAAACCGGATATTCTATGTGGGTTGGATTGGGGGCAAAAAAATTATTAAGCGCCACCGAAGATGATATCAAATTTACTGTTATACATGAAATATTACATTGGTTCCAAGCTTTTTATGATCCTCGTTCCAACTATAAAAAATCAAAAAAGAGTTACTATGGAGAAGAATTGATTTTGTATGAGGCTGGAGCTGTATGGGCTGAGCAGTTTATGAATGGCGGTAAACTCAATGGGAATTTTGTAAAACAATACCTCCCAACCTATTTGAGAAGTGTAAAGGACTTAGATGCAGTTTATCCATCAAATGAAACTCAGACAAATAAATATTCTAACCAAGGTTATGGCATGTCTTCTATGCTCTATTATTTTACAAGTCCTATTAGCGAGATGACTGCTTTCGGCATTGACAAAACAAAGATTGTTGACATTTATAAAAAGTGGGCAAAAACGCCGGGGACTACATACTGGCCAATAGAATCATGGTTAGACGATCATGATTCTGGTTTTATGTACACGACACAATTCGACGAATACATTTTAGCCCTATTATCCGGGAAATTAATCGATGATGTAAACGTTACTAATGGTTATACAGATGCAAGTTATAAATATAATATCAATGGTCCTGATAAAAAGGAGTTCACTGCAACATGCTATAGAAATGGATGTGTAATTCATGGGTTTTCATTCGCTAAATATATAAATAATGAAAAGACGTTTAAGGGCAAGGACGTTGTAATTAAGCAGACTGAGGGCAAGGATGTTTCTACGTATATTATAGCTCAGAATAGTTCTCAGTTCAAAATACTCAAAAAAACAATTAGTAGCAATGAAACATTGGTTATTAGTGGCGATGAGCTTAATGCCTTATTTGGAGAAGGAAAACCAATAATGCTACATGCGGTTACTATCAATCACACTTCGAATAAGAATGATTTTGCTGTCAGCCTTGAACTTAAAGAAGCAGAAGAGCTTGACGTCAAGATTACAAAAGTGTCAAGCATTACACTTGACGGTTATTTGAAAACTAAAGAAAAGACAAGCGGAATTGACAATAGCTCATACTTTAGCTACATTTCCTCATATTATAAAGATGCTGACATCACTTTCACTCAATCTAGTGACAAGATTCACATAGAATCTAGTCATAATAGCATAGTTAATTACGAAAAGGGTGAGAGCCATGAAAGCAAACTCACCATATCGTTCGACATTACAGGCTTCAAGGACAATTTCTCGAAATGTAAAGTTGAAAATCTGAAGTATACAAGCAATTTCGTCCTGATTTATCCCAAAGATTATGAGTATGGCTTAACGAAGAATGTCGAGGAACGTAACACTTTAATCACTGACATGCCAGCTACGGAAACCTCCTTATATCCCAACGTCCAAAAGTATGGTGAGCAAGGCACATTTAATCTTGGCTACTTTAAATTTGGCGGCAAGGGGAAGAGTGCCTTTACAGTAAAGGAGTACAATCATACACAAACATGGAGTTATCAGAGTGGGAAATCTGAAACAGAGACATATATACCACAAAATACTGCCGAAGACGAAATTACTATAGGTATCGAATTCGAGTACACCACCAAAAAGAAGTGAACATAGAAAAGGGACTCTCGCGAGCCCCTTTCTTGTTTTTCTATGCAGCATTAGTAAGTTTTTGGTAGTGCCCTCGGCTGAGCTTCTTCACCATACCCGCATCGATGAAGTCCTTGATACGGGTTGAGGCTGTGGCATTGGAGGAGTAACCCCAGATGTCCATCACGTTCTGAGTGGACAAAGGTAAACTTTGCAGTAAGCAAAGTCATGGTTTGGACTATCCTCGCTGGTAGTTAGGATAGTCCAAACCCTGAAATTCTCTCGAGAATTTAGAGGTTTGCTCCGGGGAAAGTCTGGGTTTGCTCGAAGGAAAGTTCGACTTTGCTCGGGAAGTCTGTAATAGAGAGGTCGTTGCGCCCTCGATTTTGAATATATATGTAGCTTTAGAAAGTACGTTGGAGGCCGGAACTTTACTCCGTCTAAAGTCGGCAAATTTTTGGCGGTGCATATTCTTGCATGTCCTGCATGATTATGCAGCATTGCAGATTTCTGAAGAATAAACAATATAAAAGAATAGAAATATCTCAAAACCCCTCAACACCTAACATTCGGATATGCTAAGTGCCTGAAACAAAATAGGTAATGTTAGGTGTTTGAGGGCTCTTTTGCTTGTAACCATCTCATAATGAATTAGTTGCATAAACCGATGTTAGGTGTTGACCAAAAAATAAAGAAAATCACAATTGACAACATCCTGCTATATTTCCTTCTTTAAGTTTAGAAGTTTAGGATTTGTCATGATGTAGAGATGAATATGACCTCATTCATTAATAAGATGAATCTGATAAGGGGAGTTAGCAATTTGGGAGTCTGCTGGATTCGATAAGCGGAATTTTGAGTAGGGCAGGTGTGAAATCTGCTTAAAAGCAACGCGTTATCGTGCTCATTTCGAAGAATTTTTGTAATTTTGCACCGCAAAATAGAACGTACGTTTAAATTAGTAATAAGATTATGGCAAAGAAAGCATTATTGATGATTCTCGATGGTTGGGGAATCGGTAAGCATGGTAAGGGTGACGTGATTTTCAACACTCCAACTCCTTACCTCGATCTGTTAACAGCTACTTCAGCTCACTCTCAGCTCCAGGCCTCTGGTGAGGACGTTGGTCTGCCCGACGGACAGATGGGTAACTCTGAGGTGGGTCACTTGAATATCGGTGCTGGACGCATCGTTTATCAGGACCTCGTTAAGATCAACCGTGCCTGCAAGGACGGCTCTATCATGGAGAATCCTCAGGTAAAGGCTGCTTACACCTACGCCAAGGAGAACAACAAGAAGCTGCACCTGATGGGACTGACCAGTGATGGTGGTGTGCACTCATCACTCGATCACCTCTTCAAGCTCATCGAGATTGGTAAGGCCTACGGTCTGAAGAACCAGGTGTTTGTACATTGCTATATGGACGGTCGTGACACCGACCCTAAGAGCGGTAAGGGTTTCATCGAGCAGGTATCGAAGGTATGTGCTGAGAACGATGCAGCCATCGCAAGTATCGTAGGTCGTTTCTATGCTATGGACCGCGATAAGCGCTGGGAGCGCGTAAAGGAGGGTTACGACCTGATTGTGAATGGTACTGGTAAGCAGGCTACCGACATGGTGAAGGCCATGCAGGAGAGCTACGACGAGGGCGTAACCGATGAGTTCATCAAGCCTATCCACAATGCCAGCGTGAATGGTTGCATCGAAGAGGGTGATGTAGTAATCTTTATCAACTTCCGTAACGACCGTGCTAAGGAGATGACCATCGCTCTGACTCAGGAGGATATGCCAGAGCAGGGCATGAAGACCATCCCCGGACTGCAGTACTACTGCATGACTCCATACGACGCCAACTTCAAGGGTGTTCACATCCTCTTCCCCAAGGAGAACGTAGAGGATACCCTGGGCGAGTATCTGAGCAAGCAGGGCAAGAAGCAGCTGCACACCGCTGAGACAGAGAAGTATGCTCACGTAACATTCTTCTTCAACGGTGGTCGCGAGGCTCCTTATGAGGGTGAGGATCGTATTCTGGTTCCAAGTCCGAAGGTGGCTACCTACGACCTGAAGCCTGAGATGAGTGCTTACGAGGTAAAGGATAAGCTGGTGGCTGCTATCAACGAGGCTAAGTACGACTTCATCGTGGTGAACTTCGCCAACGGTGATATGGTGGGTCACACTGGTATCTACAACGCCATTGCCAAGGCTGTTTGGGCTGTTGACAACTGCGTTCGTGAGGTGATCGAGGCTGCTAAGGCCAACGACTACGAGGCTATCATCATTGCCGACCATGGTAATGCCGATAACGCCATCAATCCCGATGGTACACCAAATACCGCTCACTCACTGAATCCCGTTCCGTTCATCTATGTAACGAACAACAACAGCGCTACAGTGAAGGACGGTCGTCTGGCTGACGTGGCTCCCTCTATCCTGCACATCATGGGACTGGAGCAGCCCAGCGATATGACTGGTGAGAACCTGATTACAGATTAATCCAGTGCCCCCGCAACCGCGGGGGCATTATATTTTCCTATGGCAGTACAGATAGAGGAATCTTGGAAGGGGCATTTGCAGGGTGAGTTTGAGAAGCCTTACTTTGCACAGTTGACTGAGGCTGTGCGGAAGGAGTATCAAACCACGACGTGCTATCCTCCAGGCAAGCTGATATTCAATGCCTTTAACCTTTGTCCGTTTGACAAGGTGAAGGTGGTGATTATCGGTCAGGATCCCTATCACGAGCCGGGACAAGCCCACGGACTGAGTTTTTCTGTGCAGGACGGCATCCAGTTTCCGCCCTCGCTGCAAAACATCTTCAAGGAGATTCAGGCCGATCTGGGTACACCCATCCCCATCTCGGGCAATCTGACCCGTTGGGCTGAACAAGGGGTGTTGCTGCTGAACGCATCGTTAACGGTAAGAGCTCATCAGGCCAACAGCCATTCCATGCTGGGTTGGCAGAAGTTTACCGATGCAGCTATCCAGGCGCTGGCTCAGCATCGTGAGCATCTGGTTTATATGCTGTGGGGAGGCTATGCCCGCTCAAAGTCGTATATGATCGACAAGCAGAAAAACCTCGTTCTTGAATCTGTCCATCCCTCGCCCCTGAGTGCCAATCGTGGAGGATGGTTTGGCCAGCATCAGTTCTCGCGCTGCAATGCTTATCTCGAACAAAACGGCATGACTCCCATTCTTTGGTAAAAGACTTTAGGCACGGATTACGCGGCTTTATAAATAAAGACACGGCTCTGTGCATAAGAATAAAGCAGTGTAAATCCGTGTAATCCGTGCCAAAAATGAATCAATTACCTCCAATAATCCAAGTAGGCGATGTGCTGCTCTCGTCGGAGATCCTGACGGAGAAGTTCTGCTGTGACCTCAGCGTTTGCAAGGGCGAATGCTGTGTGGAAGGCGATGCTGGTGCGCCAGTGACGATGGAGGAGATAGGCGAGATTGAGGAATGTCTCGACGAGGTATGGGGCGATCTCTCTGCCTCTGCCCAGGCCGTGATCGATAAGCAGGGTGTGGCCTATACCGACGAGGAGGGCGACTTAGTGACGAGCATTGTGAGGGGAAAGGATTGTGTGTTTACATATTATGGCGATATTGAGGACTGGAACACCCATCTGCCCATCAAGGATTGTTGCCTCTGTGCACTTGAAAAGGCCTACAGAGCAGGGCGAACCCACTTCTGTAAGCCTGTAAGTTGTGCGCTTTACCCCATCCGCGAGAAGCGTCTTGGCGAGGGACTGATAGGTTTGAACTACAATCGCTGGGCGGTTTGTAAGATGGCCATCGCCAAGGGCATTCAGGAAAATCTGCGCCTCTATGAGTTTCTGCGCGATCCACTGATTCGTCGCTTTGGCGAAACGTGGTATCAGGAGTTGCTCGACATGGTAGAGGAGCTGAAGCGTCAGGATTATTTATGATCTGCGATACTCCCTAGGCGTCATACCCATATGTTCCTTGAAGAATCTTCCCATGAAACTCTGGTTGGGGAAGTTCATTTCATTTGAAATCTCTTTAACGCTTTTCGTTGAGTTCTTCAGCATCACGCGAATCTCCATCAATACGTAATTATCGATCCATTGGTTGGGTGTGCGTTTGCTGACAGACTTGACGGCTTCCGACAGATATTTTGGTGTGATGCCGAGTTGCAGGGCATACCAGCCCACACGACGCTCATGTTTGCAATGTTCTTCCACCATCTTGATGAATCTTGTGAAGAAGGATTCTGCACGTGTTTGTGGGCGATCGGTCTCCTTGAAACGGTAGATGAAATTGCCCACGTCGTAGAGCATGGCCAGAAGGAGGGAGCGTATCAGGTCTCTCCTGAAGAAATTTCCCTTATCGCCGAGTCGTTTCTGAATGACGTGGAAATACTCCTTAAAGGCTTCAATCTCTTTATTCTCAAGACTGATGACAGGATGGCTACGGGCAAAGATGAAAAGGGAGTTCACATCTCTTACAGTCTGGATGATTTCGTGGAAGAAGTTGATGCTGATCATCATGACAAGTCCTTCGAAATCGGACGATGACTCGTATTTGTCGAAGATGCGGTTCTCACTGACGATGATTATATCGCCAGCATTGATGTACTGATCCTGCGTGTCGAGCTGGTACTTCAACCTGCCCTTGGTACAGAGTCCGATGATGATAAAGTTCATCTTACGAGGTTCATTAGGAATGGGGGCCTCATTGATATGCTCTGTGAGTAGGAGGTCATTGTCGAGAACGGCGGATACAGTCCATGTTTTCGCCCTATTGATGTCGGATTCTTTAATTAGTTGTTTCACCACGTCTTAATATTTTGGGTTTGACCTGCTTTCAGCTTGACGGTCTTCTGCTGACCATTATATAATAAGGTGATAGTGCCATTCGTCTTAGCTTTGATCTGGCAATCGCGCACCTTTCCTTCCTTCCATTCGAAACTAACCTCATAGCCTCCACGGGCACAGAGTCCGCTAACGGCTCCGTCCTTCCACTGCTCAGGACATGCGGGCAGTAACTCAATAGTGCCATTTCCGCTCTGCATGAGCATCTCGCACACACCAGCCGTACCACCGAAGTTGCCATCAATCTGGAAAGGCGGATGGGCATCGAAGAGGTTGGGATAGGTGCCTCCGCTGCGACGACGGTCAGGTCCGCGATACTTATCGGGCGTGACGTACGTCAGCAGTTTCTGATAGATATGGTAGGCCTGCTCGGGCTTGTGCAATCGGGCCCAGAGATTGATACGCCAGCCTGTGCTCCAACCTGTGGTCTTGTCGCCCTTGATCTCCAGCGAGCGCTCAGCAGCCTTCTGCAGAGTGGCATCAGTAAGATGATTGCCGGGATACAAGCCAATCAGATGACTCTGATGACGATGCTGGAAATCCCAGTCGTCCCAGTCGTAGTACCATTCGTTGATGTCGCCCATGTGTCCGATGGTGTAGGGATGCAGGCGGGCGAGGGCTTGCTCCATCTCCTTGTTCTTTTCACCAAGCACCTTACCGGCAGCGATGGTGTTGATGAAGAGTTCGCGAATGATGGCCATATCAGCTGTGCCACCATAGCAAGTCATACCATGATAGCCTTTGTCCGTCTTATACTCATTCTCAGGTGAGGTGCTGGGGGCTGTGATCAGCTCGCCAGGCACGATGGGGCTCTCGATGAGCCAGCGTAGACAGAACTGGGCAGCTCCCTTCATCAGTGGATAAGCCACGTTGCGGAGATAGGCTTTATCCTGGGTAAACTGATAGCGCTCCCAGAGGGTATTCACCAGCCAGGCGCCTCCCATGTTCCAGTTGGCCCACTCGGGTTTCTCGTTCTTCTCGCCCACGGGGTTGGTCATTGCCCAGATGTCGCTGTTATGGCTCGAGCACCAGCCTTCGCTGATATTATAATAGTTCTTGGCTGTGTACTTTCCATTGGCAGCAAGCCCAGCGATGAAGCCGTCGAGTGGCTCGGCCATTTCTGCCATGTTTGCAACAAAAGCTGGCCAGTAGTTCTCTTCGAGATTGATGTTTACTGTATAGTTGCCTCGCCAGGGCGACCAGAGGTGGGGAGTCCAGAGTCCCTGCAGATTGGCAGGTACATTTTTTGTACGCGACGAGGAAATGAGCAGATAACGTCCGAACTGGAAAAAGAGTTCTTCTAGGTAGCGACTCTTACCGCCGTTATCGGTATAGTCCTTCAAAAGCTGAGAGGTGGGAAGTGAGAGGTAGGTGTTCTCTTTGCTGCCTCCGAGGTCGATCTTGACGCGATCGTAGAACGACTTGTAGTCAGCCAGATGACGCGTATAGAACTCATCGTAACTCAGGTTTTGCGTGTGCCAGATGTCATTGGCAGCATTCTCCAGATATGGAGCGCCTTCGCGGACGGGATGCTTATCGAAGCCATTGAAACTCGTCTCGTTGATAATGTAGAGGATGGCCTCTTTGGCATTCGTGATAGTAACAGAAGAGTCGGATGCAGCTACCTCGCCATCGGTCTTTACGCTAAGCATCGTGCAGAAGTGGATGCTTTCCTGGGCATCGCCAGTAGCGTAACCCGTCATCGTCAACTGCGTGGGGATGGCCTTAACCTTGTGGGGCACCTGAGCCGTGAGGGCAATGCGACAATTGATGTCGCCCTTCATGCGGATGGCGATGAGTTTATCGGGGTTCGAAGCGAAGTACTCGCGTTCGATGGTCTTTCCGTCGCGCGTGTACCTATCTTTTATAATAGCAGAGTCGAGGCTGAGACTGCGATGGTAGCCACTAACGGCACCAAGACCTAAGTCCTTGATATGCAGGATGCCCAGAGGCTGGAAATTCTGGGAGTTGGGACCTTGTACGTGCAACTGTAATGAATCGGCGAGGGCATAGTCTTCATTGAAGAGGGCCTTGCGTATTTCTGGTATCCACTTGTGGGCATCGGCATCGAGGTTTCTGTCCACAGGCTTACCTGTCCACAGGGTGATATCGTTCAGGTAGATGATGTTATCGTCGGTTCCACCATAAACAAGCGCACCAAGTTTGCCATTGCCAATGGGTAACGATTCCTCGAAATAGGTGGCGGGTTGGTCGTATTGCAACACCATGGGGGCTTGTTGAGCCGCTGCTGTCAGACAGAAAAACGTAGATATAAGCAGATATTTCCTCATATTTGTTGTTTTTAGTTGTTTCCGCTTGCAAAGATACAAAACTTTTTGTAACTTTGCCGCATAAAACCAATAAAATTAAGAAACCTATGCAGTCAATAAGGACTCTTAACGACATGATTGTCTTCCTCCAGCAGCGAGGTGACAAGAAACGTGTGGCAGTTGTGTGTGCTAACGATGCCAGTACTCGTTACGCCATTGAGAAAGGTGTGGAGATGGGATTCATCGAACCCATCTACGTGGATGGCGACGATAAGGAGGAGTGCGCCCGTAGGGCTGTGGCGCTCTGCAAGAGTGGCGAGGCTGATATCCTGATGAAGGGACTCATCAATACCGATGTGCTCCTGCGAGCCATTCTGGATAAGGAGAATGGTATCATCCGCCCAGGCCATGTACTTACCCATGTGGCAATGGCAGAGATTCCTAAGTACGAGAAGTTGCTCTTCTTTACGGATGCAGCCGTGATACCTGTACCTACGGAGGCTCAGCGTCGTCAGCAGATTCACTATATGAACTATGTGTGTCATGCCCTCGGCATCGAGGAGCCTCGTATCTCACTCATCCATTGTGCTGAGAAGGTGAGTGCCAAGACGTTCCCCTATACCGTTGACTATCTGGAGATTATCGCTGAGGCCCAGACGGGTGCCTTCGGACGTTGTATCATCGACGGTCCGCTGGATCTGAAGACCTCGCTCGATAGCGTGAGTCTGCGTGAGAAAGGTATCCACTCTGTCATCGACGGTCAGGCTGACGCCTTGATATTCCCGGATATTGTGGCAGGCAACGTGTTTTATAAGACGATCACCCTCTTTGGCTATGCCAAGACGGCTGGTGTATTGCAGGGTACCCAGTGCTGTTGTGTGCTGCCTTCGCGTGCCGACAGTCCTGAGTCGAAGTATTATTCTCTGGCATTAGCAGCCATATAATTATTCACTATTCGCTTCCATGAAGATCCTTGTGATTAATCCTGGTTCCACCTCCACGAAGATGGCTGTCTTCGAGGACGAGTCGCCTGTGCTGGTCCGTAACATCGTACATACGCCAGAGGAACTTGCAGGTTTCGATGATGTGATAGAACAACAGGACTTCCGTCGTCAGTTGGTGCTTGATGAACTCCGTCAGGCCGACATTCCCGTGGAGTTCGATGCTGTTATCGGACGTGGTGGATTGGTGAAACCCCTCGAAGGAGGTGTCTATGAGATCAACGACCTCATGATTCAGGATACCCACAGTGGTATCGCCCTCCATAACCATGCATGTAATCTGGGTTGTCTCATTGCCCACGAGATAGCAGCTTCCATCCCCAAATGTAGGAGTTTTATTGCTGATCCTGGTGTTGTGGACGAACTTAACGACTATGCCCGCATCTCTGGTTCGCCTCTGATGAACCGCATCTGTATCTGGCATGCGCTGAACCAGCGTGCCATTGCCCGTCGTTATGCTTCAGAGATTGGTAAGGAGTATGAGGATCTGAATCTGATCATCTGCCACATGGGTGGTGGTATCTCTGTGGCTGCCCACGATCATGGTCGGGCTGTGGATGCCAACAATGCTCTCGATGGTGAAGGTCCCTTCTCGCCCGAGCGTGCAGGATCGCTGCCTGCTTCCGATCTGATTCGTCTCTGCTTCAGTGGCAAGTATAATGAGAAGCAACTTTTGAAGCGTATTGCTGGCAAGGCCGGATTAAATGCTCATCTGGGTACCAATGACGTGCGCGAGGTGATTCGTCGTATTGAGGATTATGGCGATAAGCATGCCGAGCTTATCCTGAATGCCATGATTTATCATGTGGCGAAGAACATCGCTGCCCAGTCGGCTGTACTTTGTGGCAGCATCGACGCCATCCTGTTGACGGGAGGTCTGGCTCGCTCAGAATATGTGGTAAGTCGTCTGCGTAAACGTGTCGGCTTCCTCGCCCCCATCCGCTGCTTCCCAGGCGAAGACGAGATGGAAGCCCTCGCCCTCAACGCCCTCGCCGTACTCCGTGGCAAGCGCAAAGCCAAGGAGTACGTATAAGTTACCGTCTCAATGTTAAAGCATGAAGAAACTCTTATATATAATAATAGGTGTAGTGCTGCTGATAGCATGCTCGGAGAGGCAGGAGTATGTCGGGATGCTGGAACGGGCTAAGGCTTTAATGCACGATGAGCCAGATTCTGCATTGATGATTATCGACAGCCTTGGGCAGCACGAAGCTGAGTTTGGCAAGAGCTTTCGCATGCGTTACCGACTGCATCGGCTGAATGCGCTCAACAAGGCGGACACCCTCTTCCACAGTACGGACGAGGCCAAGGAGTTGGTCGACTATTTCGATGACCATGGCACACCCAACGAGCAGATGCTGGCCTACTATCTCTTGGGCCGCGCCTATTTTGACATCAAGGAGGCCCCAATGGCACTGAGTTGCTTTCAGACGGCAACTGAACGGGCCGACACCACCGCCGCCGACTGTGACTACCGACAGCTGAGCCGCGTCTATGGGCAGATGAGCAGAATATTTTATCAGCAGAATCTCATGCGGCAGAGCCTGGAAAAAGCAAATGCATCAGAGTTCTTTGGGTGGAAAGGTAAAGATACTTTGAATGCTTTACGAAGCATGGGAGGGAAAGTAACAGTTTATGGGAGAATGAACGAGATTGATTCTGCCATATATTTGTGCGAGAAATTATCTAGTTTATTGTGCGAGTATGGCTATAGACAATATTCAGCGGCATATCTTTCTTTAGTTATTAATGAATTACTCAATAAAGGAGAAATTGAAAAAGCAGAGAATTATATTAGGAGATATGAATCTGAATCTGGCTATTTCGACGAACATAATAATATTGAAAAGGGGCGTGAGGTTTATTATTATACTAAAGGTCTTTATTATATGTCAATAGACAAATTAGACTCTGCTGAGTATTTCTTCCGTAAGGAGTTGAAGGACGGCAAAGACTTCAATAATCAGAATACTGGTTCACGAGGATTGGCACTCTTATTTCAGAAAAAGCACATCCCAGATTCTGCTGCCCAATACGCCCTCTATAGCTATGAGATGAATGATTCTGTTTATGCTCACATGGCAACGCAGGAGGTTGAGAAGACACGTGCCATGTACGACTATTCAAGAAATCAAAAGATTGCTCAACAGGCAAAAGAAAAAGCAGAGAAAGAGCAACAAAAGGTAAGATTTTCCATTATTATAATAGTTATAGTTATTATCACAGGTCTTTTAATTGGCAAAAGAATATATGGAGTACGGAAAAGAGAAAGGATGAAATATGAAGAGAATCTTTCTTCATTAGCAAAAACGCAATCTGAAGTCATACAGTTACGCGCCCATGAACAGACTTTAAATAAAATGCTTCAAGAAAAGGAAAACAATGTCGCCAAATTGCAGAAAGACATAGAGGCATATAAGGAAAAGATTGGCTCGCAAAAGGAATCTTCAGAAACGAAATTGGAAAAATCGGCCATATATAGTAGCCTATGCAAATTAGCAGCAAAAGGTGCAGAGCTGTCTGACGACCAATGGCAGCAGGTTTACGTGATGGTTATTGATATTCTTCCTAATTTCTATAAGCTGATTTCGGAAAAACAGTATGAACTAAGTGAGAACGAGTTCAAGACATGCATTCTTATTCGACTGCATTTTAATCCCAAAACAGTAGCAAATATGGTTGGCTTATCTCCTTCTTCCATCACCAAAATCCGCATTAACATGATGGGAAAGTTATTTGGCGAAAGCGGAAAGTCTAAAGAACTGGATGAAAGATTGATGCAGTATGTATAAGACGGATACCGCATAAGATTCTGACAATGAGGATTTTATGAAGAAAGTAAAATTTGAGTAAAATCTGAATAGGTATTCTTTTTCCTTGTTTCTTGTTAAGTTACTACCTTTGCACCCGCAAAATTGACAAAGGCCAATGTCGCTAAGTAGTAATTTAATAATTAACAATGAAGAAACTATTATTTATATTTTTCTGCCTCGCACTTATTCCTGAACATATAATGGCATCAGGAAGCAAGCCTATTTCGTTGGATACAGAAATTACAGATAATGATCCAACCTGTCCAGGTTATGGTAAAGCCCCAATGCGTATGCCACGTATTTATCAAAATGGCTATACGCTTACGCTCTCAAGCTTTCATCCTGAGTACATTATTAATATAGTACAGGATGACGAGGTCGTTTACACCTCAGTAATCCCCGCAGGTGTAACAGTGTTTGACCTACCCGCTTTTGTTAGTGGTGAGTGTACGATTCAGTTCATTTCAGGAAGATTTTGTTTAACAGGTATTATTGTTTTATAAACAGCTATTTATGAAAAAAATATTTCTATTTTTATTAATGCTACCTTTGCTGCTTTGTTCATGCAGCAATGATGATGAGACTACAGCTACATCAGCAGATGACAGGTTAAATTTAAACATTTCTTGGAACGGGAAGCAATACACTGTCCCTTGTTCATTAGACAAGAATGGCAATCTGCGATATTGGAATGAAGAGTTCAATGAAGTGTATGACAAAGAGATTGCTAAGTATGATGGTAAAAGTCTTGTGACTTATGTTACTGGTAATAATTCTTTTACATATTATTCGTCTCTCGATGCAATGATGAAGGATCTTGGATTGCGTTTTATTGACCAATATACATATGTAGATGGAACAGATAAGGCTGCTACGCGTACCGTTGCCTCGAGTGCAGTGGCAGGAAGGGTTACTATGTGGAAGTATACGGATTATACAGGAACAGTACTCAGTCATGTGACCTGGTATACCTCATCTTATTGGAACCCAAGACTTAGTACATTAAAATATAACGATGTGGCTCAGTCGGTTAGGGTCATAAGCAATATTCCTTTGGATGATGAGGTATATGTTAATTTCTCAGATGTGGAATTTAAATACAATGAAGGTTACTATTCCTCAAACCCGCCGACGGGAAGCAATAAGTATTCCACAAACAGACTTCGTGTGGTATTTCTTGCATACCAAAATACGAACTATGGCGGCAATATGCTATGTATAATACCAGAGAACTCCAATTATAAACAGTATGATCTCAGCAATTGGGGATGGCATAAGAAGATATCCTCAGACGTGATACGTATTGCAGTTGAAAATCTTTATACAGAAGAGCATTAGTTCTGAAAAAACAACAAGGAATGCATAATAGAACAATGCCGTTGAGCCTGACTACATTGGCATTGGCTTTTGCCATGCCAATGGCAGCTCAGGACTATGACAAGACGCAGCGTGTAGAGGAAATTGTCGTGGTGGGGAATAATCCCCAGACCGACAATCTCCTGTTGCCACAGGTGGGCGTAAAGAGTTTCAGCGCCGCGGACTTTGTGAAGATGCCCGCCATGTTCGGCGAGCCTGACGTGCTCAGGACTATCCAGTCGCAGCCTGGCGTGAGCGGCGGCACTGAGGGTTTCTCGGGCATCTTCGTCCGGGGCGGTGAGAACGACCAGAACCTGTATGTGCTCCACCACCTGCCTCTTTACAATGTAAGCCACCTGGGCGGACTCTTCTCCACATTCAACGTGGCCGCCACCGACCATACCAAGTTCTATAAGGCAGGCTTCCCTGCCCAGTATGGCGGTCGGCTGTCGAGCGTGACTGACATCAAGCTCCGCGAAAGCGACTTCGAGGAGTATCACGGAGAGGCCTCCATTGGCCTGCTGTCGGGAAATGTCTTTGTCACGGGGCCGATCGTGGAGGACTATCTGGCCTTCTCGGTAGGCATACGCCGTTCGTGGTCGGAACTGATAACGATACCTGCCCTTGCCATCATCAACCACTCGAAGAAGAAAGAGGGGCGGAAGGAGATCTTCGGCTACTCATTTATGGATGTCAATGCAAAACTGGACTATCGCTTTGCTGACGAGCTGACGGGCTATACCCACTTCTACTATGGTGACGACGCCGTGAAGAAAGGTGAGAAGAAATTCTCACTTCCCGGTGAAGACCCCTATGAAGAAGAAAAGGTACTGAGACTGAGATGGGGCAACATGGGGGCAGCCACAGGTCTGGCTTTCCATCCTAACGACATCCTGCTGATGTCGCTCGACGGGTATTACTCCCATTATGGTTCCAGACTCAAGCTGAGCAATGACGAGCAGGCTGCCGACGGTTCCATGTATAGCAAAAAAAACAATGAGAACGGCATTGACGATATGGGTGCCTCGATAGAGAGTGACTTTTCTTTCGGCGATGCGCTGGTCATGAAATTCGGCGGCGACTATGTTCATCATAAGTACCGCCCGGAAGAAGTGGTGATTGAGAACAGCGTGCAGAATGGCGGCTATCTGTCACCGGCGGCAACACCTGATGTCAAGGCCAATGAGCTGGCCCTTTGGACAGACAACACCCTTTCGCTTGGCGACTGGCTTGGGGCAAGCCTTGGCGTGAGATGGAATAGCTGGTCATCAGGCGATGTAAGACATACCCACCTTGAACCCCGTGCCAGTATGCGACTGACGATACCCGATGCCTTCAGTCTGAAAGGCAGCTATACCAGAACCCATCAGTATGTGCAGCAGGTATCCAACAGTTATATCAATATGCCGACGGATCCATGGTTGCCTATCGGTACCAAGTTCGATCCCTTGGAGAGCGATCAGGTATCGGCCGGAATCTATGGTAATCTGGCTGAAGGCTGTTACTTCTCCGTTGAAGGCTATTATAAGTGGATGCGTAATTTGTTGGATTATAAGGAGGATGCCGCTGCCATGTCATCGCATACACCATGGGATGAGAAGCTGACTGCCGGTAAGGGGTGGGCATACGGCATGGATGTAAGCCTGAACAAGGAGACCGGGCGGCTGACAGGCAGCATCAGCTATGGCCTGATGTGGAACTACCGTCAGTTTGACGAACTGAACGGCGGCGAGTACTTCCCTGCCAAGTACGACAACCGCCATAAACTGAACATCACGGGACGCTACAAAATCAGCGACGAGGTAGCGTTTGACTTCGCATGGACTTACATGACGGGGAACCGCGTAACCGTAGCCCTGCAGAACTTCCAAAGCATGGGCATTGGCACTACCGGCGACCATGACGAGGTGCATACTGGTTTTACCCAGGATGTTGCGCCCATGATCAACAGTGGTGCACCTTGGGGAGCTGACTATTTCCATGCCCGTAACAACGTGAGGCTACCGGCCTATCACCGCCTGGACTTAGGCATCAGCATCACCACCGAGTATTGGAACGACACCGTAGGCATCTGGAGCTTCGGACTCTATAATGCCTATTGCCACATAAATCCCGTAGGTATCAAGAAAGAAGGCACTGAGGACATGTATGGCTTGTGGGACACAAAGTTCCAGACACTCGGACTGCTGCCCATCGTGCCGTCCATATCCTATACATATAAATTCTAAGAAGATGAAGAAGACTGTTTCCATACTTTTTGGCACACTAATGCTTAGTGCCTGTTACAGTGACATTGATTTGAGTGAGTATCAGGAAGCGCCCGTGGTGGTTCTCAACTGCCTGGCCAACAGCGACACCACGCTGCTCGCCGATATATCCACGACCTGGCCCTATACTGACAGCAAGCGTACTGATGACATCATGGGGCTGGCTGTGGAGATGACCGTCAATGGCGAACCGAGGGGCATGATGACCTACAGCGACGGTATGTACAGGTCGGATGTGCGCCCGCAGCCGGGAGACAGGATTGAGTTTAGGACAGTGGTTGACGGCCGGGAGCTGTCGGCACAGGACGTGATGCCTGACGCCCCGGAGATTACGGAAGTGGAGCTGACCCACCGGCGTGTGGCCACCGACGGCAGCATCATCACAGGCCCCGACGATTTTATCTCACAGAGCAATTACAACGAGGAGTTTACCTATCATATCACTATCAAGAATGATCCAACTGCCCGTCGTTACTATTTCCTCCGCTTCAAGGAGGCTAACCACAAGCAGATTATGGGCGACATCGACTACTCCTACGATCCCGTATTTCAAGCCACGATGGATCAGGTAAACCAGAGTCTCGGCAACCTGAAGGTAGTCAAGCACTACGGTTTGCCATTCACGAATGAGGGTATGACAGGTAATGAATATACACTGACAGTGAAGGAAACAGGTGCACCGTTTGATTACAACGAGCTATCGCTTGGCGGCAGCGACCGCATCATTATACTCTATGCCATATCAGAGGCATATTATAAGTATATGACCACAATGATGGCCAACGATCCAGATGCCACATGGCAGGGCAAAATGACGGAACTCGGACTGGCCGAGCCAACAAAAGTATATTCTAACATCAAGGGGGGTACGGGCATTTTCGGATGCCTCGTCCCTGTATCAACTCAAGTAACATTGGATGCGACAAAATGATTAAAATAGGGTATAAGAGTATATAACGAATCATCCCCGCCGATTGGCGGAGATGACCTTTCTTACATGCAGCTAACTACTGCGCCAGCTCCGAGAACGGAGGCAATGGCTGTGGCGATGGCTGCAATTAGTTTGAAAATCATTTTTGCTTTCATATTTTTCTTTCTTTTTTGTTATATATATAATAAGGTGGAAAACTCTCTCTGGATCAAGGGTTTTAACCCTCTCCCCCTTCGCCAGAAGTTCCTGCCGGAGCAGGGTTGATCAGTGCATCTATCTGTTTCTGTGCATCTTTCGTCCATCGGAAGCTGGCATCACCGTTTAGTTCCCTGCGCGTGAACTCTCCAGTGGCCTGTGCCAACAGGCGGACTGTACTTACAGCCGGTTGCACAGTGTCGGCTGTGACTGCTTGAGGCATGGTTCCCAGACCGGCCTTCACCTGATAGCCCTCCTGTAGTGTGAGTCCATTGGCGTCAATTGAACATTTGAAGATGGCCAGATTGTCCACTTTTACGGTGTTACCGTTTAGGCATAGCTCACGAGTACAGTCTACAAAGTCGCGTAGGATACCGGTAATAGTACCTACGGAGAATGGCGTGTTGTGCTGAGCCATGTGTCTGGCCATGTCATCAATGCCAAGGGTCTCCTTGTACTCCACGCGGGCATAGTGTTTACCGTATGCGGCATTGTACTTGTTGTTGTTTTTTGTAATGTTTAGTTCTAACATGCATTTTGTTTTAAAGGGTTGATAACTATGCAAATACCGTTGCAACTTGTTTGCGGTTGCAAAGGTACGGCAAAAATCCGTCCCTTTCCTGAAAATGCCAGAACCAGACAAATCCTAACTGTTCATAAGGTTTGTTACACCTTATTATATATATAAGGGCGCAAAATAATCGTTTCGGAAACTGCTGTTTTTAGTAGGATAGTGCTTTGAGAATCCTATAAACAGACGGAAAGGAGCCTCTTTTTCTTGAAACGCCCCGTTTCTGAATTAGCCTCATCTGTAACGAAATAAACTTGTCAGGATCAGAAATTAATCATATATTTGCCCGCAAAACCAAAAAAAGCGGATGGATTCAATGGATATAGTCAAAAGGGTAAAATAAAATTATTTCTATTATAAGATGGGTAATGACGCATAAAGTTCAGATATACAACCAGAAAAGAAAGATGAGAAGTTTTTTATATGTACTGATTCCGATATCTATTACCTGCACGTCTTGCGAATATTCAAGGAATACGCATTTAAGTTGCGATGACCTTACATGGCTTGAGGTATACGAGGAGGGTGATACGATGTGGTTTTGCTCTCCGAAAAACGAGACAGATACATTGGTGATAACAAAAATCAGAAGCTATGATTCTGATTCGTGTATCGACTTGAAAGATTTTTCCTCTCAATTAGTGGCTCATGGAGTCATTGAATACAGGATGATACACAAAGGTAAAACTTTTGATGGAACTCTTCTGCAAATACGGAAGGAGAGAGAGGATGAGCCGATAAAGGTGCGCATCAGTTTATGCGGTATATGCTCCGAAGATCTGGAACCAGTGCTTACAGGACGATATGTAAATGGCGAAAAAGTAGATGATTGTATTGTAGTTGACAATACCAACTCCGAAACAGAAACAAACCTGGATGATCTGTCGATTACAAAGATAATATGGAGCAAATCCCAAGGACTCATCGGATACTACACGACCACAGACTCCTACTTCCTGAGAAAATCCCCCACCTCGCCCAGTCCTAATCCAAGAGATCACTACATGCATGATTACCTCTACGAAGATCTCAGAATTCCAAGGTAAATCATCTCATGGGCTCTCCCTTCCACCCCTCCATTCTCCCTTAACTGAGGCATACATGACGAGAAAAAGCGTTTCTCATTCAATATATCTTAACTCAAAATATTCATAAACCACTATATTTCAGCTTCTTCCACCAATTTTCTCCGAAACATCCCCTAGCCAAATAAACCCAAAGAATCCTTGCATCATAATCCTTTTTTCTCTACCTTTGCCATAATAAAAAGAATGTATAAACAATTAAATTATGAATACAGAAGAACGCAAGAAAAAAGGTAAAGGTAAGAAAGTTACACCAAGGTTCCCCAAAGATGCAATTTTCTTAGAGGTGAAACCAGACTTTGTTCGGTTAAGGGGAAAGGCTATTTCTTTAGAAGATATACGAAATATTCGTTTCGGCTTTAGTGGGCTGAGAAATGTTGGCACCCGGTATGTTGTTGTAAAAGGTGAAGAAGAGGACCAGATAAGTAAGAAGGATCCTGATGCTATAATTGTAGTATCATCTAAGGAGGCAAAAAGAGTCTTTAAACAAATTGATCAAAGAAATGGATTCAAAGTTCCAAAAGGTAGGTGCCCAATTACTACTCGCGGTATTTATCCTCCTTTGGGAAGTGCTAATCATGGAAA
>R26__coassemble_284_pt1 | contig 33542 bp, 29 predicted proteins | sample R26__metabat2_high_PE_018 | metagenome-assembled genome bin R26
CCCGTCCCGCTCGCTCAGCACGATCGGGCCCCTGCTCCAGACCCCCAGCCCGCTGCTTTCCGCGTCCCAGAGCCCCCTCCCGATCCCGAACCAGAACCGATTCCTGAGCCGACTCCCGCTCCTGAGCCCGTAAAGGTCGCTCCTTCAGCTCCGACTCCTCCTTCAACTCCGAAGCCGACTCCCAAGCCCGCCGCTAAGCCCAAGAATGGCGCCAATTTGCTCGTTGGCTTGATCGCCATGCTGCTCGTTGTTGGTGGAATCGCTGGTGGCGTGTATTATTTCCTCTTCGCCTCGAAGGCTCCGAAGCCCGAAGATCCCAATTCGGATCAGCCCGTCGTGGTACAAACCATCTCCACGACCGACGAGGCTGCCGATGACGTGGCCCCAGTGGAAACCACAGACGTATCAGAGGATTCCGAGGATATCGATCTCACGGTGCCAGCCCTTCTGGATAGCATCAAGAGTATGCTCCCCAGTGTGAAAGGCCAGCTTGTGGCCTCGTTCCCCGACGATTCGCGTGCATGCCTTTATTATGTGGCTAATAAGAAAATCTTCTGCTACGATGCACGTCAGAACATGTCTGCTCCCCTGCCTATTAAGCATAAAGGCATCAGGATGGATATTCTCTCAGCCCGTCTGCTGGGCAACGGATCCGCCTTGCAGATCCAGGCTAAGGACATCGAGGGCAAACAGCATACCGTCATCTGGAACACCATGACCAATAGAGAAGAGTAAAACGTCGATAATAAACAACTAAAAATTATAAAGACTATGGATGATATGAAGAAATGTCCCAAGTGTGGACAAATGGTAAAGTCAGTAGCTAAGAAGTGTCGCTATTGCGGGTACTGGTTCGAAGAGGGAGCCGCCTCTCCGCAGCCATCGGTAGCCCCTCAGCCCCAGCAGAGAGTCATCTCCATCGGCGAAGTGTTAACCGAGGGCGTTACTCTGGGCATTGCCAATTTCGTGGCCATCTTTGGTGCCATTATCCTGTGGCTCATCACCATCTGGATTCCCTATCTCAACGTAGGCACCACTATTGCCATCAAGACCATGCCTATTGCTCTGGCCGATAATGCGAAACCCGCCGGACCCACTTACATCTTCGATGGCAAGTATCGCAAGTACATGGGTGAGTACTTCACGCTGATTGGTCTCAAGCAGCTGTCGCTCATTCCCGCTTATCTGTTCCTCATCATTCCTGGACTCATCATCAGCCTCGGCTGGTCCATGGCCCTCTATCTGGTGTTCGATAAGCACATCTCCCCAGGCGAGGCCCTGCTGCAAAGCAATGAGAAGACGTTTGGCCATAAGATGACCCTCTTCCTCGCCGGTGCCGTGTATAATATCGGCTTCTTTGTAATCTTTGGCATCATGTATTGGATCCTGGGACTCATCAACGTAGGCTTCATCACCTTCGTCGTTATGCTGCTCCTCATCGCCGTCTACATGGTAGGCAACGTGGGCTGCATGGCCGTCCTCTATCGCAAACTTTGCAAGTAGAACCATAGATACCACCAACTCAATCATCCCACTTATGACTGAAATAAGTGGGATTTTTTTTATCTCGAAAATCACGAATTTCCTTTCGAAATTCCGCCAACTACATCGTCATTTTCGATGCTATGCTCGGTCTTCTTGACACTGGACTTCAGCGAGCCGAAGCGCCAATTGACTGAAACAGTGAAACAGCGTCCTCGATTCCATGACTGCTGATAATCACGATAGTTGCCATTAACAGTTTCTGCCACAGAAGGCAAGTATTTGTCGAAGGGAGAATTGGCCCCAAGCCTTACCGTTAGACGATCGCCTTTCAAGAATGATCGTTGTAGTGAGGCATAATAGTTATACCAAGAATGCTGTATATAGTAGACGCCCGATGGACTATGTCCTATCTTACCGTTTACGCTCAGATAGAGGCGCAACTTCCAAGGCAGTTTCTGAGTGAGATGCACGTAGCCGATATCCGACCATCCATGAGTGCAATAGCCCAGATTGGGATTCTCATTATGCTCATAACGGAGGTTGTTGTTGATGATGAGAGTTGTACCATCGAAAGGCTTCCATTGCACATACTGCTCAACGGAGAAACGACGATAGCGCAGGATGTTGTCGTAAGTCGTATAGCGGACATCGCCCTTAGCCGTCTGTACGGAGCTAATGCCTCCAGATGAGAAGCTATAGGCTGGAGCGAACTGGAAAGTCAGCTTGGGCAGAATATAGGAATAGATGAGACTGAGGCGCTGAGTGTGCGAACTCTCTAGATTGGGATTACCCTGCGATACAACAGTTGGGGTTATGGATGCTGCAGGGTTCAGGTAGGAGATGCCTGGGCGATTGATGCTGGTGGTATAGTTCAGTTTCAAGGATTGGGCATCCGTCAGTTGATACTTCAGTGTGGCCTGTGGTACCCAGTCGCCCAAGTGTTTATCAAACGATTCGCCTTTGCCATCAGGATAACTGCCCTGCATAAAGCTATACTCATAGCGCAATCCTGCACGAGCCGACCATTTGTTCCGCTTGTAGATATAGTCGGCATAGCCTGCCAGCACTCGGGTGGTATGCTGAAACTCATTGCTGGTCAGCATATCTGTATCATAAAAGTCTTGGGTGTTATGGCTGTTATTATTGCGATCGATATATTTGGCGCCAATCTCCAACTGGTGACCTTTGCCCAGAGGTCTGAGCCAATCGGCCTGAAACGTATGCTCTGTAAAGCGTTCGCGCTCTTTCATCATGCTGCCACTATAGGGGAAGGGTACATTCATCAACTCTGTATAGGTATTCTCCTGATCGGTATGTTGACGCGTGAGGGCGAGCATGTAAGAGAGAGTGAGCCGCTCGCCCTTCCGTCGCGTCTTATGTTCATAGTCCAATCGTCCGTTCCATGAATGGTGCTGATAGCCTGGCATCCAGTAGTGGTTGTTGTAGCTATAGATGGGCTGATCATCATGTCCAAGCCAGGTGGAGCCGTCGCCCTGCACATTCAACTTATAGAAGTAGCCACCAAACGAGGCCGAGATCAGGTTGAGCGAATCAATGTCGTAGCTGGCATTCAGGTTGGTGTAGTGGATGTCACCTGGGTTAGAGCTCTCTGAATTTGAAAGCATCCGATTGCCTGTATTGAGATAGGTACGATCCACTTCTGTACGATTATAGGAGTCCTTATCCGTCATTTTGCTGAAACCATAATCCACAGATAGCAGTAGCTTGCCCATCTGCCCAGTGAGCGAGGTGTAGAAATTGGGATGACTCAGAGATGTATAGCTGGCAGAGACCACGCCTGTTATGCCTTGCATCTTTGAACCATTGACCATCACGATATTCAGGATGGCATCCACGCCTTCTGCATCCTCTCGTGCTCCTGGATCCGTAATCACTTCGATGCGTTTCACCATCGTGGCAGGCATCGCCTTTAATACTTCCTTGGCATTTTTCGTCAGACTGGGGTCCAGATGGCCGTTCTTATAAACTTTGAAACTGCTGTTGCCTTTTACGAGGATGTTATCCTGTCCGTCTACTGTTACCATCGGTACCTTACGCAGCATATCGATCACAGTCTGCGTTTTCGATTCTTCATCGCTTTGTACATCGTAAGCGATGCGATCAATCTCCTGCTTGATGAGCTGCTTTTGTGCCTTGATGACAACTCCCTCCAACTCCTTGTTCCAAGTGATGGAATCGTTGCTCACGCTGGTAGAATCCTTTTGCGTCTGGGCTGTAGCTATCCCTACTCTCGCTGCCAGAAGCAGCGAGAGTAAAACAATCTTTTGATATTTCATAGGGGATTTATTTCTTAAGTCGTTCGATGCTCATATCGAACAGTTCCTTGATGAAATCGTCGTTGGTTATATTCTTAAGTTTCATGATTTCTTTGCTCACCATCTTTTTCTCTGCTTCGTCCAGACAATCGGCTTTCTTGCAGAGTTTATAGATGTTGGTGACATACTGGCTGGCAGCAGCACCCTCTGGTTTCTTCTGGAACAAGTTCTTGTAGATGCTGAACTCACTGAGCCATTGTTCTGCATGGCGATTGCTATTGGAAAACAGGGAATCACTATCGAATACAGTGCCATTTCCGAAAGGAAATCCATCACCGAAATAGAATCCGTCTCCATCTATATTAATCTTATTACCCTTGATGCTGATTCTATGAGTTCTATTACCTCTGTATTTAGGCATCAGGGCATATGTCTTTGCCATTCGAGCCTGAATGCTGTCGCCTCTGTCTGCCCATTCGAAGGCATAGGCATAACGATGTTTCTTCTCTGGATCGTCCTTATCAAGAAAACAAGCATAGATGAATTCAGAGCCCCTGATTCTGCCAATGGCAACAGATTGCGACCCGCCATCACCAACAGCCAAAGCTGTGTAATTATCGCCAACGTTCTTGCCAGACTTGATTTGATAAGCTGGTTCCTTGTCTTTCTCGAACGACCACTGGGTATCTTTTACAAGCTGTTTAAAAGACTTGTCGTTGGGCATCATGATGTCATATACGTCTGCCTGCGCCTCTTTTTTATCCGTTTCAGGGTTGCGATCCAAGTAGTGGTTTTGTGACGTCACTTTCACCCGACCATCATTCACTATACAATCAAACATCTTTTGAATACTCTGCTGTGCCATCAGAGCTGAAGGCGATGCCATCAGCATGGCTACTAAGATAATAACTTTACTCTTCATATGCAATTAATTCATTTTGTTCGTTAATATAAATTATGGTACCATCTTCTTGTATTACAGGGATATAGCCATAGGCAGCCAATTGGGCCTCTACCAACTCCTGTTGGCATTGCGCCATTTGCTGTTCTGCCTCCTGAAGTTCCTGCGCCATCAGGCCATAAGCCTTATCGATGTCGTGGATAGTGGGCTCCGTCTTACGGAGTCTGCGCTTTTTGGTTTGGATAGGCAGTATTTGCTCTATGGGTTTAGGGGCTGAATCAGGCAATGCCTCAACAGGAACCTGTGTTGATGTGGTATCAGCCTCTGCTACTAACTGATTAGTGCCATCTTCTTGATGGGCAGATGGGATAGCAATGTACAGAATTCCAGCCATAATGGCTGCTGCCACGCTCCACCCTATCCATCGTCTATTGGTCTTAGGCTGAGGCTTCATTGCCTCGATCTCCTGGAAAAGTTGGCGATAGTCCTCCCACTCCTGAGGGATGTCTTCCCCTCGGAAGTACTCGTTCAGGATGTCCTCCTCTTCCAACGAAGAAGTGCCGTCCATATATTTGTCAAGCAGACTTTGGATATATGCCTTCGTGTACTGTATCATCATTAATTTCTCCTTTTGATTTCTTCTAATAATGTTCGTCGTGCCCTTGCAAGTAGCGTACTGACAGAGGTAATTTCGATGCCTAATAGTGTGGCTATTTCCTCGTGACTCTTTCGCTCCACCTGTCGCATATATAATAAGGTACGTTGGGTGGTGGGCAGTTGCTGGAGCTTTGCTGAGAGCCATTCATCGTTTTCCTTGTTTTCCAGTTCTTCATGCGGACTGGTATTAAGGCTTATCACTATGGCTTCGTCGAGCGTTTCTGAAGGTTTTCGCCGCTGGTGGTTCCTCAGCTGGTGTTTCGCCATCAGAGCCACAATGGCCTCTATCGAACGATATTGCTCCAATTCATCGTGCATCTGCCAAAGGCGGAGCATCACATCCTGAGCGATGTCTTCAGCCTCATCCTTGCCCGCTCCGTAGTGTAGGCTCACCTCGAGAGCTTTCTCTCGCCACGAGCGGGCATTCAGTTCAAATGCACTTTTATCCATTTATTCTTGCTTTACATCTATTAGACACACGAAACCTTGGAAACCAAACTCACTTTAGCATAACTTAACATCTTTACCACACTTTCCACTTATCGATCTCTTCTTTCAGACGCTTTACGGCTTGTTCGCAATCCTCTGGGTAGGCAAGGGTTTGTACGAACCAGAGTTTACGATGCATGACGAACTTGGCATAGAAGCAACGACCACTGATGGCTTCACTATCTGTATGGAGTGTGCCTGAGAGGATGAAATAATCAGGGCCTTTCTGTTGGTGGGTGGCATGAAGCTCTGTGGCATATTTCGCCATCGCCTGTTCTATGGTGAGGCTGTCGGCATTGGGTTCCACGAAGGTGGTCTGCACCAGCTCAGTACTATCCTGCCAGAAGCTGAAACGACTACTACCTTTATCTAATAAAGAATCGGGCGTCTGTTCGAAGAAAGCAGGATAGCGCACCACGTAATCATAGTCGTCATCGTGGTACTTTTTCATCTTGGTAAGTCTCATGGCCTTCTCCAGTTTCTGAGGCAATGGGGTATTATCTTCCTTTACATGAACAGATACGTATGTCATAACTGCTATGAAAACCAACATGGAAAGAAATAGAAACCTCTTCATACGTTTACGTTTTTGATGCAAAGGTATGAAGAGATTCCATATGATGCAAATTTATTGCCTGACATTTGTCTGACAATCATCTGACAGAGTGCTATCTACTTGACTTTCAGTCGAATTCCGTCGCGACTCGGCATAGTTCAAGCAAGCTTGGCTCTGCACTCGCTGCTCCGTCATTTGACTTTCAACTCATAGGCTTTACCCCTATCCACCTCTATCTTGAGATCGGAATGGCTCTCAATGATAGGTTTCAGTCTTCGGATGAGGGTGTAAAGCGTCTCACTGGCATCATCTTTCTTAGGCCAGAGGGTGTCGCAGATCTCTGCCTTGGAGAGCATATAATGAGGAGAGTGGAAGAACATTTCCATCAGTTGTTGCTGCATGGGCGTAAGTTTTACATATTCACCTTTTGCATTGAAGAACCGGCTTTCTGATTCAGAATAACGTAAGTTTCCATATTGCAGCATTCCTGTAAGCAAAGGCATTTCTTTCCTTCGTTGGAAGAAACAGAAAGTAGCCCAAAGCATCGCCAACATCAATAGGGCTAATGCAGGGCGTTGTTCAGACATCGAGAAAATGGTGGCTGCCGAACATCTGGCTTCACAACGGAATCCTTTCTGCTTGGTATCTACTGCCAACAGAGCTTGCCCTCGCAACTCTTCAAGTTGCAGATAACTATTGAATACCTTAATGGTATCAGCATTGATCACGTCGCTCTGCTGCTCATCAAGAGCCAGGGTCAGAGCCTGGCTCATGTCATCCTCCACAAGCCGTTCTGTAGCACGATAGCTATGGAAACTTGTCATGCCCGATGCTGCTATCAACACCAAGAGCACTAGGACTGCATACTTCTGTTTCATCATCGTTATACGTTTAATTTCTGTCAAAATACGCAGGCCCAGCCGAACTTGCGGACTAACTCTTGTAGAAGATTGCGATCGCGGAGAGGAATCGTGACTTTGAACGTCTGACGCTGGCTGTCGCGTGCAGTAATATTTGCAGTATCGAGTTCATACTGCGTTTGCATGTTCATCCAGATGTCAGCTGGAATATCAAGGGCTTTCTCCAATGCTACTGCTACATTGAGCGAGACAGAACGCTTGCCATTGATAGTCTCGCTGAGAACAGAGGCTTTAATACCAGCCTGCTCAGCTAATTGCTTTTGTGTCATGCCACGTGCTTTCAGTTCATCCTTAATCATTTCACCAGGATGCGTGGCTGTAATCGGTGTTAGATTCTTCTTACTCATAATGCTTGGAAATTTCAAAAATCAATGCGTTGACTATGATCCCGTCCTCAAGCCTTCATGTAGTTCACCACTTTAACAAAGCTTTTAACAATGTTCTTGGAAAGACGATTGTATTTGTGATCCTGCGTCTTACCCGTGGTGTATAGTTCTTCTAAGGCTGGGTCTTCAAACTCTATATTCATTGTTGTTGTTTCTATTTCGGTTGCAAAGATAATGATTTCTTTCTGAATAATTAGCAATTTTGCGAATTTTATGATTTTAAAGTATAAATAAACCACCTAGGGCCCGCATCACTGCGAGCCCTAGGCGATTACTAACAAATAACGTTAAACAGAAATAACAAAACTAACTAAAACCAAACAATCAAATCAATGCAACTATAATTTTTAATTCTGATGCAAAGATACGGCGATTTCGGCCTTAATCCAAGTAATCGCTCGCTTTTCGCAACACTTCCTTGCGACTTGTGCAGCAATCTGCGACAGAACTCTGGAACGACCTTAAATCCTGTCGCAGGAAAGAGAAAAAACGGAAAACCTTTGGCGGTTTGGGATTTTTTTCGTAACTTTGCCATCAGTGACAGATATTAACCCATGACAAAGATGAAAATATTCTTTTTGCTGGTAGCTATGATGGTTTGCGGAGCTAAGCATGCAACGGCTCAGACGGCAGAACCTCCTGCAGGGAAGAAACCTTTCTATATTAACCACTATGGTTGTACGGCCGACTATTATCTGGATAAGCCTGAGAGCTACGAGGCTCCCTACCAGACGCTGGCTAAGGCCGACAGCCTGGGAAAGCTGACTGCGCAGGGCCAGGATGTGCTGCGCAGGGTGGGGCAGCTGAGAAATGAGGCTCGCGACAGATATGGCGAACTGACACCAGAGGGTAAGCAACAGGCTCGCGAGTTTGCCAATTGGTTAAGGCAGAATTATGCTGAGGTATTCGCGAAGAACGTGTATTGCGACTCGCGTAGCTACATCAAGAACAACTGTATGATGACACAAGGTGAGACCACCTTGCAGCTGCTCCGCTTTGCACCGATGCAGGGTAATATCGATGCCTCAGGGCGTTTCCAGAACTGGATGTTCCCTCGCGACGAGGTGCTGGAGAAACTGCGTACTGACTCGCTGACGATGCAACGCTATGCTGAGTTCGCTACCCGTTGGGCGCCAGACCATAATCGGCTGACAGCTGCTCTCTTCAACGATGCAGCCTATGCAGCGGGTGTGGATGGCGAGGCGCTAGGCCGTCAGCTCTTCGAACTGAAGATGAACGATGTGTTTACCCCAGAGGATCTTCATCGCCACTGGCTGCTGCGGAATGCCCTGGCGTATATTCGCTATGGCGCTTGCAAGCTGAACGGTGGAAACCAGCCCTTCATACAGCGTCGTCCGTTATGGAACCTGATTCATCAGGGCGACAGCATCATGAAGATAGACCGTCCAGTAGTGCATCTCCGCTTTACCCACGAGAGTGTGGTGTTGTCGCTGGTTTGTCTGATGGAGCTCGATGGCTATGGGGTACAGACTGATTGTCTCGATTCGCTCGAGGCTTACGGCTGGGCCGACGACAAGATAGCACCCCTGGGCGGAGGTATGATGCTGATACACTATCGCTCAGACAAGAACGACCCCGATCCACTAGTGCGCGTGGTGCTGAACGGACACGATGCCAAGCTGCCCATCAACACCGACTGCGCCCCTTACTATCACTGGGCCGACGTGAAGCACTACTATCTGCGTAAACTCTATGCTTACGCCAAAGCCAGAAACGAACAATAAAAGGAGGAGATGATGATACGTAGCATAATAATAATGGCTTTCTGTTGGCTGGCTGGCGTGGCCGATGCCCAGCCGGTATATGATATCATTAAGAAGAAGCCTGAATTCGCCACCTGTAATTACAACCTGTACCCCGACAGCATACCCGACAACCTGACGCCTGCCCCTACTGGCAAACACCCGTTCTATCTGTCGCATTATGGACGTCACGGCTCGCGCTACATCAACAAGCGTTCGGCCTTCGACATCCCCTACAAGATGATGGTGCAAGCCGCCGAAGTGGACGAGCTGACACCAACAGGCAAGCGCGTGTTCGAAGAGATGAACCATATCCTGACGAGTTCGGAGAACTGCTGGGGCGATCTGACACCGCTGGGCCGATTCCAGCAATTCTACATCGGAGAGCGTATGGTGAAGCGATTCCCTGAGATATTTGTCGACTCGCTCTGCGTGGATGCCCGTAGCACCATCGTGCCACGTTGCATCCTGTCGATGGAGAGTGTCCTGGGTGGCATCCTCACGCAGAACCACCATATCGACTTCGCCATCGATGCCTCGAACAGCACCCAGTGGTATATGAACCATCAGGACCCGTTGCTCAGGAAGAGAGAACTGACGCCCGTGGCTCAAAAGGCCTATAATGAATTCATCGAGGGGAGGATGGGGAATAGTCGATTGATGGAGCTGCTCTTCAAGAACCCCGATATCGTCAAGGATTTGGTCGACGAGTCTTTCTTCAACTACTATCTGATGAAGATGGGGCTTTTTCAGAAGAACATCAACCCTAAAGAGGACAACTATCTCATGAGTCTGTTTACGACCGACGATTACTATCGCCTGTGGCAGATCGATAATGCCCTGTGGTATCTGGAGTATGGCTTTGGTCCGCTCAACGGGGGTGAGTATCCTTATAGTCAGCGCCACCTGTTGCGCCAGATGATAGCCGATGCCGACAGCTGCATCTGCTTAGACCATCCCAGTGCCCAGTTGCGCTTTGGCCACGATACCGTATTGCTGCCCCTGATATGCCTGTTGGGTATCAACGGCTACGACATGCAGACCACGAATCTCGAAGAGGTGGAGAAGCGGGGCTGGTGGTGCTCCAGCGTGTTCCCCATGTCGAGCAATCTGCAGTTGGTGTTCTATCGCAGCGGAGTTGACGATAAGGATGTGCTCTTCAAGGTATTGCTGAACGAGCAGGAGGCCACATTGCCCATGGCTACTGATTGCGCGCCTTACTATCATTGGAATGCCTTCAGGAAAAATTGCCTGAAGAAGATAGATAGTTACGAAAAGCGTAGAAAACGGCAGTTGGCCAAGAAATAACCGAGTTTACTTCTTTCCCTCGAGGGCATCCCACTGCTCCTGATAGGCAGCTTCTTGTTGGCGTACCACCTTGAGGGCCTTCTTTCTGTGTTTGCGGGCTTCAACGGATTTACGCATGGTCTTGTCGTAAATCCAGAGAGCGAGGCCTACGGGGCTGATACCTGCCGGCACTTGAATCCTCTCCAGATCCATGGTGAGTTTCTTCTCGGGCGAGATGTACATCATGGAGCTCATGCGCTTATCAAAACGCCGTTCGCCTAGGATCACCACCTCGCGCAAGGCGTGGATGTTAGGGATGAGGAAGATGGTGTCGCCCTTAACCTCGGGCTTTAGCACATAGCGGCTTTCGAAGTCGGGGTGGCGGAAGTCCAATCGGTTGACACTATCGGGCCACTCAATGACACCATCCCAGGGCGTACGGAACTTACTGCCGTTATCAGCAGTTACGATGACATCGCGGATGGGCACGCGCGACTCTACATTGACCACTACCAGCTGGCGCTGGGCCATCACAGCCAGCGGTAAAAGCAGTATGCATATTATATATAATGTACGCGCTAGCATGTACCCCATATTTTAATTCACCTCATAGCCCTTCACCATGATGGCTGGGCAGATGGGGAGTTTCTTGGTCTTGCCCTTTACGGCATTGCGATAAAGGCCGTTCTTCATAAAGGCGTTCATATACAGGAAACCTTTCTCGCCAAAACCATCCACCACACGGATGCTGACATAATAGTCCTTCTTTGGTTTCAGGATAATGTCCTCCTCAGGGCGTACGTCAAGGGTGTATTTGCTGTTGCTCTTGGTGAGTGTCTCGTAGATGGGCTTCTGGTGGATATTCACAAACCTGTTGCCCTCCTTCTCGTAAACATTGATGCTCACCTTGCAATGCTCGAAGGTGCAACCGGAGATCTTGACCAGAATATCACTGATGACGTAAGACTTGCCACATGAGAAGGTGATACCACCCTCAGGCCCTAGATCGGAGCCATGACCAGAGGTGCCCACGAGGCCTGGGGCAGGCAGACCTTTACCCACGATGGTTTTGGGCTTGTTCTTCTTGCCTATCACCACCTCGGTCAATTCTACTACCCTTTCTTTCAGCACAATAGTCAGCGGCTCGCCTTTGGCATACTGCTCATAGGGAACCTCAGTAGTGAGATACGACACATGACTGAACGAGAGTTCGCGCTTTCGTCCTGCCGGAATAGTAAGTTCGAAATGACCTTTAGCATTGGAGATGACGCCAACGCTATCGTCCTCGAAGCCGATGCTGACGTATTCGATCGATTCGCCTCGCTCGTTAACGACGTTACCCTTTACCACAGTTTGTGCCATGCAAACGGTCTGTATCATAACAGCCAGCAATGACAATGCTATTTTCTTCATACAAAGCTAGTTATAGTTGATATTGGTTGCAAAGATAAGACAAAGGGCTGAAATAATGGCTGAGTTTTAACAAACGGCGTGGAATTATAACATTGTTAACCTTCAGGAACGTAACAAAAATTTATCAAACTATAGGGAATTTTATAAAAAACATAATCCCCCGCCTGGTGGGCGAGGGATATGCTATGATGTCAACTCGAGCGATTTATTCGTGAGTGAAGACGAGGTCTTCGAGTGTGCAGATTGACTTCTCCTTGGTTTCAGAGGCAAAGACGAAGTAGATGGCGTGCTTGCCAGTATAATCGGCCAGGGCTGGGAGGGCAAGCCCCATTTCAGTAGAAGTCTGTGGCATGTCGCTGCTCAGTTTGATGGTGCCAAGGGGTTTGCCACCCTGCGACTCCCAAGGACGATCGATCATCATGGTGATGGTGCCGTTGATGCCATTGGGAATCAGACTGAGCACCAGACGGACGTTCTTCTTGCCAGCAGTCTTGGTGAAGTTGAAGTATTTATAGCCCACGATAGAACCATCGGTATTGTTTACCACGAGATTGTTGTTGTTCTTCAGGTCGTAAGGTTCGTCGAAGTTCGATTCTGTGCCGTAGCCCACCTCAACGTAAGAGCCGAAGAACGTGTTGTTAGGCCAGATATGGATGGCAGGCTTCGGACCAGTGAGCCAGCAGGCGATGCCAGCAGAATGGCATTCCAAGGGATCGAGACCCTCGAGGGCAAAGCCTTCAGAGTTGTACTCGCCTTCAGAGATCTCCACCTTGCCACCAGCACCTTCCTGTACCTTTACCTCGATGGGAGCCACCATAGCCTGACGGGCATACTCGTCGGTACCCGTCTGACGATGATAGAACACATACCACTGACCATTGATCTCGCAGATAGAACCGTGGGTGTTGCCATCGGGCACAGCCGAGGCGATCACCTCGCCCTGCTCGTTCTTCTCGCGGGCACGTCCGTCGATGATAGTGCCGCCATAAGTCCATGGACCAAGGGGCTTGTCGCTATAGGCATAGGCCAGATTGTAGTTTGAGGTGGGGAGTCCGAACTCGCCTTCCTCAGTAAAGCGGCTATAAATGAACACATACTTATCCTTGATTTTGCGGATGCTGGAAGCCTCGAAGAAGCGGAAGATACCAGGTTCGTCTTTGCCCGATACCATGCCATCGACCATCTGTGTGCCGGGCATGACGGTGCACATGGTGGCAGGGTCGATCTGGGCGGCATAAGAGTGCCCAAAGCCCCAGTAGCCGTAAATCTTGCCATCGTCGTCGACAAACACAGCGGGGTCGAATCCATAGATGCCATCAACCTTCGTGGGGTCTTCGGCATTCCAGTTGCACACCTCGAAGGGGCCGTTGGGACGATCGCTCTTGGCAATGAGCGAATTGCGGAAACCCGTCTGGTCGTTGGGGAAGAGCCAGTAGGTCTTTTTGCCTGTACTGTCGGTAGTGAAGGTTACATCAGGAGCGAAGAGTACATCGGCCGTCTTGGCAGAATCGAAGGGCTCGCCCTTGGCGTTCTTGTCGACGACCAGTATGACACCATCGTAGCGCCACTGGCTCAGATCCTCGACAGGAGCCGACCACACCACTTGGTCTCGACCACAATACATGGTCTTCAGGTTATCGTGCGAACCATAGATGTATACGCGTTGTTTACCAGGATTATCAGGATCGTCGAATACATAAGGCTCGCCATCGGGGATGTGTTCCCAGAGTGGGAGATAGGGGTTGCCTACGGTGATGAATTGATCCTTGGTCGTATCGGGTATTGTAGCACACGATACTGCCAAAAAGGCGCAGAATGAGGTTGCAGCCATGAGCATCAGGTTTCTTGTTTTCATTCTCTATTATAGTTTGGTTTGCTTTCTGGGGGACAAAGATAATAAAAAAGGAATTAAAAACTACGATATTCAAAAAAATATTGTAACTTTGCAAGCAAAATGACTAAAATACTTCATGGAAGAAGATGTAAAGATACCACAGGAGTGGAATAAATTCTATTTGAAAGATGTATCGTTCGTCAATCTGATGACACGACGCATCTTCAATGTGCTGATTGTGGCCAACCCTTATGATGCCTTCATGCTGGAGGACGATGGCCGCGTGGACGAGAAGATTTTCGACGAGTATATGGAGTTGGGCATGCGCTATCCGCCCACCTTCACCCAGGTGTCGACGACGGAGGAGGCCAACGAGGTGCTCCATACGACGGACATCGACCTCGTGATCTGTATGCCTGGTAATGCCGACAACGATGCCTTCACCGTGGCCCGTGAGATCAAAGCCGAGCATCCCGGCATCCCTTGCGTGGTGCTGACCCCCTTCTCGCATGGCATCACCAAGCGCATCCAGGACGAGGATATGTCGGTGTTCGATTACGTGTTCTGTTGGTTGGGTAATACCAACCTCATTATGTCGATCATCAAGCTGATTGAGGACAAGATGAACATCGAGCACGATATCCGCGAGGCTGGTGTGCAGATGATTCTCCTCGTCGAAGACAATATCCGTTTCTATTCGAGCGTACTGCCCAACCTCTATAATTATATCCTCGCCCAGTCGAAGCGTTTCTCTACTGAAGCCCTGAATCCTCACGCTGCAGCCCAGCGTAAGCGAGGACGCCCCAAGGTGGTGCTCGCCACGACCTACGAGGAGGCCATGCAGATCTATGAGAAGTATCACGAGAATACGTTGGGCGTAATCAGTGATACCCGCTTCCCGATGCAGGTTCATGAGGGACGGCTCAGTCACGTGGAAGAGGGCGATCCGGAGGCTGGCTTGAAGCTGTTGCGCGAGATTCGCCGTCGTGATGAGTATGTGCCCCTGATCCTCGACTCTTCGGAAACCATCAATCGTGCCAAGGCTGAGGCCGAAGGCTTCCATTTCATCGACAAGAACTCCACGAAGATGAATGTCGACCTTCACCATCTGATGGAGGAGCACATGGGCTTTGGCGATTTTATCTTCCGTGATCCTAAGACCAAGGAAGAGGTGGCGCGCGTGTCGTCGCTGAAGGAGTTGCAGGATAATATCTTCAAGATTCCTCGCGACTCGATGCTCTACCATGTGTCGCGTAACCACATGAGCCGCTGGCTCTGTGCCAGAGCCATCTTCCCAGTATCGGCCTTTCTGAAACACGTTACTTGGCATAAGCTGCAGGATGTGGATGCCCACCGAAAGATTATCTTCGACGCCATTGTGCAGTATCGAAGAATGAAGAACATCGGTGTGGTAGCTGTTTTCGACCGGTTGAAGTTCGACTCCTACAGCCATTTCGCCCGTATCGGTGAAGGCTCGTTGGGAGGTAAGGGCCGTGGCTTGGCTTTCCTTGATAACATCATCAAGCGCCATCCGGAGCTGAATCAATACGAGAATGCCAAAGTGTCGATACCCAAGACCGTTGTGCTATGTACCGACTTCTTCGATGAGTTCATGGAGAAGAACAACCTCTATCCCATCGCCCTGAGCGATGCGCCTGACGAGGAAATACTGCAGCACTTCATGCGGGCCCAGTTGCCCGACTCGCTGATAGCCGACTTCTTCACCTTCTTCGATGCCATCAAGGCACCAATTGCCGTTCGTTCGAGTTCGCTGTTGGAGGATTCACACTACCAGCCCTTCGCAGGTATCTATTCTACCTATATGATCCCTTATCTGGAGGATAAGTACGAGATGCTGCGCATGCTGGCTTGTGCCATCAAGGGCGTTTATGCCTCGGTTTACTATAAGGACTCGAAGGCCTATATGCTGGCTACGCAGAATGTGATTGACCAGGAGAAGATGGCTGTGATACTGCAGGAGGTGGTGGGTAAGCGTTATGGCGACCTTTACTATCCTAACTTCTCGGGTGTGCTCCGCTCACTGAACTACTATCCCATTGGCGAGGAGACCGCCGAGGAAGGTATTGCCTCGCTGGCCCTCGGACTGGGTAAGTATATCGTGGATGGCGGACAGACACTCCGTGTGTCGCCCTATCATCCGAATCAGGTGCTCCAGACATCAGAGATGGAGACGGCTCTGACGGAGACACAGACCCGTTTCTATGCCTTGGACATGGCCCATGTGGGCGATGACTTCAAGGTGGACGATGGCTTTAACATCAAGAACCTGCGTGTGAAACAGGCAGCCGAAGACGGTTCGCTCACTTATATTGCCTCGACCTACGATCCCACGGATCAGATTATTCGCGATGGTATCTACGAAGGTGGCCGAAAGGTGATCTCCTTCTGTGGTGTGCTCCAGCATGGAGTGTTCCCTCTGCCCGAGTTGCTGCAGATGGCCCAGAAGTATGGTGCCGATGAGATGAAGCGTCCTGTGGAGATAGAGTTCGCATGTAATCTGAACGATGATCGTACTGGCGAGTTCTATCTGCTGCAGATTCGTCCGATCGTGGATTCCAAGCAGGTGCTCGACGAGGATCTGAATGCCATCCCCGACGAACAGTGTCTGCTCCGCTCGCACAACAGTCTGGGACATGGTATCTCAGAAGATGTGGTCGACGTGGTTTACGTGAAGACTGATGACGACTTTACGGCCGTGAACAATCCCCAGATAGCCGACGAGATAGAACAGATAAACCGTAAGTTCCTGAATGAGGAGAAGAACTACGTGTTGATAGGTCCAGGCCGTTGGGGTTCGAGCGACTACTGGTTGGGTATTCCCGTGAAGTGGCCTCATATCTCAGCAGCTCGCGTTATAGTGGAGGCAGGACTGAAGAACTATCATGTGGATCCTTCACAAGGCACTCACTTCTTCCAGAATCTTACCTCGTTTGGTGTGGGCTATTTCACCATCAACACCTATACAGGCGATGGGGTGTTCCAGAAGGATGTGCTCGACCAGATGCCTGCTATAGAGGAAACCATGCACGTGCGCCACGTACGCTTCGAACGTCCGATGAAGATTCTGATGGATGGTAAGAAACAACAGGGGGTAGTACTACTTCCAGAGAAATAAAACGTCAATAATATATACTAAACAATTTGCAACAAACTATGAATCTGAACTTAACATCAACTATCAAGATGCCCGACCACCAGTTGCGTCGGCAAGTGATTGATTTGTGTCAGAAGGTGGGTAAGCCTCTGCTGAAGCTCTCCACCAAGGACTATGTGGACAATGGCCTTGGACACCTCGTTGAGGAGTTCGACGGACAGGCAGGATTGGTGAATATCGAGGTGTTCAACGAACTGCAGCACACCATTACAGGTTGGCCTGGTGGTAAACCTGGTGTCGATGATTCCACGCGTCCTGAACGTGCCACACCTTATCCTAAAAGGGTTATCGTGTTCTCTCCCCATCCCGATGATGACGTCATCTCCATGGGTGGTACCATCCGCCGACTGATGCAGCAGCATCACGATGTGCATGTGGCCTATGAGACCTCTGGCGATATTGCCGTGGGTGATGAGGAGGTGCGCCGCTTCATGCACTTCATCAATGGTTTCAACACCATTTTTGCCAATGGCAGCGACGAGGTGATCAAGCACAGCTATCAGGTAGTGAAGGCATTTATCAAGAACAAGAAAGAGGGCGATCTTGATAACGAACAGATTCTGCGTCTGAAGGGACTCATCCGTCGTGGTGAGGCTCGTCTGGCTTGTGAGTATAATGGTATCGATAGCAAGCATATCCACTTCCTCGATCTGCCTTTCTATGAGAGTGGTAAGATTGAGAAGTTGCCTATGTCGGAGCGCGATGTGGCGCCTATTCAGGAACTCCTTTCCGAGATCCAACCCCATCAGATCTATGTGGCTGCCGACTTGGCCGATCCCCATGGCACCCATCGTAAGTGTACCGATGCTGTGCTGGCAGCTATTGATGAGGAGAAGAAAGCTGGCGCCGAGTGGTTGAAGGATTGTCGTGTATGGATGTATCGTGGTGCATGGGCAGAGTGGGATGTAGCCGATATTGAGATGTGTGTGCCCATGAGCCCTGAGGAGCTCCGTGAGAAGCGAAACGCCATTCTGCGTCATCAGAGTCAGATGGAGAGTGCACCCTTCCTAGGTAATGATGAGCGTTTGTTCTGGCAGCGCGCTGAGGATCGTAACCGCGAGACGGCCAAGCGTTATGATGACCTGGGATTAGCCTGTTATGAAGCGATGGAGGCTTTCGTAGAATATAAATTCCTGGAGGTATGAAGAAACTATTAGTTGTTATCTTCGGGCTGATGCTGTGCGTTGGCGCAAAGGCTATGTCGTACGATGTTGTTCCTCTGCCACAAAGTATTCAGATGCAGAAGGGCGAGCCCTTCCTATTGAATAATCAGGTACAGATTCTCGCCAGCGAGAGTCTGCAGACTGAGGCTGCTTTTCTTCAGAGCTATCTTAAGGAACTAACGGGCTTGGAGCTCGCTATCAGTCAGAAACGCGAGAAGAAGGTTAGCTATATTGAGTTGGCAGTATCTCCTAATACCGCTGCTGAGGGATATGTGCTCACGGTTTCGAAGAAAGGTATCTCTGTTGTAGGGGGTTCTAGTGCTGGCGTGTTTTATGGCATTCAGACCATTCGCAAGGCAATGGCTGAAAGTGGAAATGCCTCTGCCATTGAGTTTCCTGCTGTCGTCATCACCGACTCGCCCCGTTTCTCATGGCGAGGCATGCATCTGGACTGCTCACGTCATTTCTTCTCAGTGGAGTTCGTGAAGAAGTTCATTGACCTGCTGGCCCTGCATAACATGAATACCTTTCACTGGCATTTGACCGATGATCAGGGTTGGCGCATTGAGATTAAGAAATATCCAAAGCTTACCACAATAGGTTCACAGCGTTCGGGCACTGTGCTTGGTACGAACTCCGATCTCGACGATGGCATCCCCCATGGCGGATTTTATACGCAGCAGGAGGCTCGCGATATTGTGAAGTATGCTGCTGAACGTCATATTACAGTGGTTCCTGAGATTGATATGCCAGGACACATGTTGGCAGCCTTGGCATGCTATCCTGAGTTGGGTTGTACAGGTGGACCTTACCAGGTAGGTCACTATTGGGGCGTTTATACCGATGTGCTCTGTGTGGGTAATCCTAAGGTGTATGAGTTCGTGGAGGGTGTTCTGGGTGAGATTATGGATATCTTCCCTTCGGAGGTGATTCATATTGGTGGCGATGAGACGCCCACTGTGAAATGGCAACAGTGTCCGAAATGTCAGGCACTGAGCAAGAAACTCGGTTCGACGGTTACGTCGGATGAGGAGTTCTCGCCCCTGACCTCGAAGCTTTCGCCATTACAGGCTCACTTTACCAAGCGTGTGTTTGACTTCCTGACTAGCAACCATCGTCGTGCCTTGGGATGGGATGAGATACTGGACGGCTCTCCGCAGGATGCCATGATTATGTCATGGCGAGGTACCGCTCCTGGTGCTCAGGCAGCAGAATTGGGTCATGATGTGGTGATGTCACCTACCACCTATTGCTATTTCGACTATCTCCAGTCTGAGGAGCGTATCTTCGAACCCTCTCGTTGCGATGGTTTTATCCCAGTAGAGAAAGTTTATGCACTCGATCCAGCTCCAGACAGCATTTCTGTGGAGGCCCGTCAGCATATCCTGGGTGTTCAGGCAAATATCTGGACGGAGTATATCTTTACTGAAGGTATGGTGGAATATCAGACCTTGCCTCGTATGTCGGCCTTGGCTGAGGTGGCTTGGACGAATCAGAAGGTCCGCAATTATGACGCCTTTGTAAATCGACTGACTCGTTTCTCCAGTCTTTACGAGTTTTATCGTTATCAATATGCCAAGCATCTTTGGCCTGAACGCCAACTTCCAAATCGTTGGCAATTCTGATATTAGAAAGCAAAAGGGAGAGGCCATCACGACTTCTCCCTTTTTAATAATGTTTTGGTATCCTATTTAACGAAATGCGGGTGCAAAAGTAATGCGAAGAGGTCGAAATGGGAAAAGTTATCGACGAAATCGAGGCTTTTAACATTCTTTAAGTCGATATTGCCGCATTTTGTTGTATCTTTGCGACATGATTCGTAATTTAATGACGAAATGAAGATAAATTTCAGTCCTTATGTCAAACAGTTCCCAGAGTTGTTTAGCGGGAAGAAGGTATTGTATGTACATGGGTTCGGATCGTCAGGACAGAGCGGGACAGTGGCGAGGATCCGAGAGGTGCTGCCTCAGGCAACTGTGATAGCCCCCGATCTGCCCGTAGAACCTGAAGAAGCTATGACACTATTACGTCAGACCTGCAATCAGGAAAAGCCCGACCTGATCATCGGTACATCGATGGGTGGTATGTATGCAGAGATGCTGTATGGCTACGATCGTATCATCGTAAATCCAGCCTTCGAGATGGGTGAGACGATGAAGGCCCATGGGATGACGGGACAGCAGCAATTCCAGAACCCCAGACAGGATGGTGTACAGGAGTTTATGGTGACTAAACAGTTGGTGAAGGCCTACAAGGAGATGACGGAGCAATGCTTTTGTGGTGTGACTCAGGAGGAGCAGAGTAGGGTATGGGGATTGTTTGGTGATGAGGATACCATAGTAGATACCATCGACATTTTCAAGGCACATTATCAGACGGCCATCCGTTTCCATGGGGAACACCGCATGAACGACAACAGTTTTATGCATGCTGTGGTGCCTGTGATACGTTGGATAGACGATCGACAGGAAAAACGTGAGCGCCCTATAATATATATAGGTATAGAGACACTGATGGATGATTACTTGAAGCCGAGGAGCTCGGCTCAGAAGACGGTGAGGGCACTACTGGAGCGATACCAACTGTATTTTGTCTGTCAAGCCGGGGCTGAGGCAGAAGGTTATGACAAGGCACTGAAGTGGTTGGAGGAATATGTAAATGTACCAGCCTATGGGCATACCGTGTTTACTAATCAGCGTGGACTACTTTATGGCGACTATCTGATTAGTTGCGATGAGGGTTTTGAGGGTATGGCTACTCAGATTAGGTTCGGCAGTGATACGTTTAAAACTTGGGATGACGTGGCGGAATATTTCGAGCGATTAGGCGGTCAATAAGTAAAAAAGTTAAGAAAAATTTGGCAGTTTGCTCGAAATAGATTATTTTTGCAGGCAGAATTCACCATTAACGTAACAAATTAAAACTGTAAGAATTATGAAAAAGTATTTAGCAGAAATGGTAGGCACAATGGTGCTCGTACTGATGGGCTGCGGTGTCGCAGTTAGTCTGGGTTGTGACCCTGTGAACAATATCCCCGCTGTTGTGGGAACGGCTTTTGCCTTTGGACTGGCTGTGGTGGCGATGGCTTATACCATTGGTGGTATCAGTGGCTGCCACATTAATCCTGCTATCACACTGGGATGCTTCCTGAGTGGACGCATGAGTGGAAAGGATTGTGGTATGTACATGCTGTTCCAGGTGATTGGTGCTTTCATTGGTTCGCTGTTGCTTTTTGTTCTGACAGAGAATGTACCTGGACTGGAGGGTACGGGTGCCAACGACCTGCAGGCTAATGTCAGCGTGCTGGGCGGTCTGCTGGCTGAGATTATATTCACTTGCGTGTTTGTGCTTGTTGTGCTGGGCGCTACTGCTAAGACCAACGGTGCTACCAATAACTTTGCTGGACTGGCTATCGGCCTGTCGCTGATTCTGGTACATCTGGTATGTATCCGTTACACAGGCACATCGGTAAACCCTGCTCGTTCAATTGCTCCTGCCGTATTCCAGGGTGGTACAGCATTGGCTAACCTTTGGATTTTCATCGTAGGACCTTTGGTAGGTGGTGCCTGCGCTGCTGGTATCTGGAAGCTGATTGACACTGAAAAGTGATAATGCATAAATAATCATGCATAATAAAGAAAACGGATTATTTAAGTCGAACGGCACCAATTATCTGGTGCCGTTCATACTGATTACTACCCTCTTTTTCCTTTGGGGATTCGCAAGGGCTATCCTCGATGTGCTGAACAAGCACTTCCAGAACGAGATGCATATCTCGATAACGGAGTCATCGCTGATTCAGGTTACTACGTACATGGGTTATTTCCTGATGGCGATTCCGGCGGGATTGTTCATTAACTATATGGGCTATCGGCGAGGCGTGGTGTTCGGACTGTTGCTGTTTGGCATCGGTTCGTTGCTGTTTGTACCTTGTACGGCGGCTGGCACCTTAGGAGCCTTCTTGATAGCATTGTTCGTCATCAGCGTAGGACTGGTGTTCCTGGAAACTGCAGCTAATCCCTATGTGACCGAGTTGGGCGACAAGGAGATGTCGTCGAGCCGATTGAACCTATCGCAGTCATTCAACGGACTGGGTTGCTTGTTCGCTACCTTCGCCGTGGGGCAGTTCTTGTTCAGCGAGGATGGAGGCAATGTGGAAGTGCCATACGTGATACTTGGCATCGTAGTACTGTTAATAGCAGCCATATTCTCCAGGGTGCGCCTGCCCGAGATTGTACACCATGACGGTATGGAGCAGAAGGCGCGCTACGGACGTGAGCCACTGCTGAAAGTGTGGAAGCATAAGTTCTTTGTGTATGGACTCATAGCCCTGCTTTGCTATGAGGTGGCCGAGATATCCATCAATAGTTACTTCATCAATTACGTGACGGGTATGGGTTGGATGGACGATCGTACAGCCTCGGTGGTGCTGACGTGTGCACTGGCGTTCTTTATGGTGGGGCGCTTCGGTGGCAGTCTCATCATGAGAAAGGTGCCAGCAGAGCAGATGCTATTCCTCTGTGGTGCGGGTTGTGTGGCATGTACCATGCTGGTGCTGATGGACTTCGGACGCTACTCGATGATTGGTTTGATAGGCATTTACTTTTTCGAGGCTGTGATGTTCCCCACCATCTTCTCGTTGGCCGTGAGGGACCTAGGAAGTCTTACCAAGAGTGCATCGTCCATCCTGATGATGACACCCGTAGGTGGTTGCGGATTCCTGATTGTGGGGATTTTGGCTGATGCCACGAACATGGTGGTGCCGTTTATCATACCGCTGATGTGTTATATTGTGGTGGCGCTCTATGGCTTCGGACTCGCGGTTACAAGAGCGAGAAAGCTCAGAGGAGCTATGTGAACTCCCTAAAAACTTAAATCGATCGCGATTGTAGGAAGTTCTGGAAGCCTTCACGGAAGGCCTCTGTGACGCGGATAATCTCATCGCCGATATAGATGCAGTCGTTACGATCGACGCTACGTATCTTGTTGAGCGCTACGATATATGAACGATGTACACGCATGAACTGATTAGTAGGCAGCATATCCTCGACGGCTTTCATTGTGAGATGAGTGATAAGAGGCTTGCGTTCGCCCTCAAGATAGAACATAACGTAATCCTTCATGCCTGAAACATATAGTATCTTGTCGAGTGTCACTTGGCGATACTCACCGTCGACTTTAAGAAATAAGGAATTGTTCCCGTTTGGGGTGGACATTTGTGGGGCCGGGCTTTGCTCGGCCTCTTGCGTTTTTTCACCGCGAAGACCAAACCACTCACGCGCCTTTTCAACAGCAGCGATGAACTTGTTATAGCGGATGGGCTTCAGCAAGAAGTCGAGGGCGCTTACCTCGTAACTCTCGAAAGCATATTCCTTAAAGGCTGTGGTAAAGATGACGCGCGTGCCCTCGGGCAACATGTGAGCCAGTTCCATTCCATTCAAGTCAGGCATCTGAATGTCGAGGAATAGCAACTGGGGTTTCTGTTGTTTGATAGCGTTAATGGCCTCAACGGAATCGGTAAACGAACCAAGTAGTTCCAAATCGGGCGTCTTGGCAACAAACGATTCTAACAACTTGACGGCTAGGGGCTCATCATCGACTATGATACAAGTAAGTGCCATATCTCTTAATTCTTAATTCTCAATTTGATGCGGACGTGGTAAATGTCATTCTCGAGACTCTGTTGCCACTCATACCGGTTAGCATACATCAGATCGAGGCGGCGACGGGTGTTCTCGAGTCCAATGCCCGAGCCGCTGCGATCGGCATCATCCTTGGGATAGTTGGTGTTATCGCAGGTGAAAACGAGTTCGTTCTCAGAAGCGGTAAGAGAAATAACTATCTTTGAGGGACGACTACTGCTGACACCATGTTTAAAGGCGTTCTCGATGAGTGAGATGAACAACAAAGGTGCAATCTCTATGTTCTGTTGTACGTCGAAGGTGGTATTTACTTCCGTCTTCTCGTTGCAACGTAGTTTCATCAGTGATATGTAGTTGCGCATGAACTCCACCTCGCCTTGGATGGGCACGGTTTTCTTGTTAGTCTCGTACATGGCGTAGCGCAACAAATCGGAAAGTTGGGCGATAGCATCCTGAGCAGCGTCGGGATCGATCTGTGTGAGACTGGAGATATTATTCAGCGTGTTAAAGAGGAAGTGGGGGTTGATCTGATTTTTCAGCCAGGCTAGTTCTGCCTCGGTATTCTTGGCTTTCTCGTCCCTCAGCTGCTGACGGATGTCACGGGTGCGGATGAAATGGCGTATGCCGATAGCAATAGCAGCCACAAAGCAATTGAGCAACAGGAACATAAAGAAACCAGAAAAGAAACCAATCCACATATTGGGCGTCATCTCGGGCATTTCAGGAATGCGATCGCGGGCAAACCACAACATCAGAAATTGGCTGTTGAGAGCTACGATAGCCAAGAGGTTGCACAAACCGAAAAGCCAGAAACGTCTCTTGAAGAATAGAAAGGGACCGAAGAGATAGAAGTTGGCGAAGTAGATGATAAACGGTGAGTGCATGATACCCCATACCACGAAGAACGAAGTCTTAGTAGCGTGGAAATCCTGTGTGCTAAGGTATGTGGCAATGGGGAGTGCCAGCATGATAATGACCCACACGGCAACTTGCACTAGGAGTAACCAGAGGTCTTTTCTTTCAATCTTCTTCATATCGATGGCAAAATTACAAATAAACACTTAAAATACAAAATAATTAAGGAAAAATCTCTCCCGCATTATCTCAACGCAGGAGAGAAAGAAGTATGTGAATTGGATGATTATTGTGGCATAGTACCATTAGTGGTTCCGCTGCCTGTACTGCCAGAGCCAACGCTGTTGATGACCTCGCCTTGCGATTGCTGCTCGATGAAATCGTTTTGAACGCGGTTGGTGTGCTGCTTGGCGCGAATCTTATTGTTACCGAAGGTGTAGCTGACGGTGAAGGTTACGCCGTAGATGGGCACTTTAACAAGGTTGTGACTGGTGAAGTTCTTACCACGACTTTCGCTCTCGATGTTAATCTTACCACCACCATTCAGGCCGAGGATACCCTGTATACCTAAAGTAAGCTTGTCGTTCAGCAGCGACTTAGAGACGCTGGCGGTGAGCAGATTGAATCCGCCGCTCCAGCCCTGCAGGGTATAGCTCTTGGTAGAGGTAATGGCGAAGGCGCTGAGTTTGAGATCCCAAGGAAGTGTCTGTTGCAGACCGATCATGGCACTGGCCGTCCATCCACTATTCTGCTGATCGAGGACATCGCTGCGTAGATCGAGATAATTCAGGCTTCCGTTGAAGAAAATTCGGGTATCCTTGGTGAGCAGATAGTTTACATAACCGCTCAGACCGGTCTGGTGGCGCTGAACCACATTTCCGTAAGTGGTGTTGAGCAGGTTGTCGCTGTCATAGAAGCTATACTGCGAGATGGCATTGTCGACAAAGTTGTGGTGCAGGTTCAGGTTCACCATGAGCTTTGATGTGAATGCATTGTATACCAGAGAGATGTTGTGATTTTTCTCTACATCGAGTTCGGGGTTACCATAGCTGATGGCGATGGGGTTGGTCTTGTCTACATAGGGGTTGAGGTAAGAGATACCAGGACGAGAGATGCGCATGTTGTAGGTAAGACCAATGTTAGAGCCCATACCGAGGGTGTACTGCAGACTGGCTGTAGGCACGAGGCTACCGTAGTTCTTCTTGAAATCCTCGCCATTGCCCAGATGATACTCTACATCCTGCCAAGTATACTCGTAACGGAGACCTGCCTTCAGACCAAACTTGTTCCAATTGCCAGCATACTCACCATAACCTGCGAGGATGGAGTTTTTGTACTCGTAATCGCTACTGGAGGTTGGGTCGTAGATGCCTTTGAGATAGTACTTAGAATCAGAGGATGCGTTGTGAAGCTGCAGTTTACCACCGAGACTCAGAGTCTGACCAACGCCGAGTGGCATAGTGTAATCGAGCTGGAAAGTGTGGTTCAGCGTTTTGTCGTGATTCTCAGAATTGCGGTCGGTGAGATCAATGTAATCAGATGTGGTGCCGAAGTTGTTGGTCATATCGGTTGTGGCGGGGCTGTAGTTGAGCTGGTAAGTAAGGGCCAGCGACTGGGTGTGCTCCTTGTTGAAGAAACGCTGGTAGTCGAGACTTCCATTGAACGAGGTGCGCGAATTTTTCATGTCGGTGGTGCTGCTATAAGAGGTGATAGGTGTGAGACCAGAGGTGAGTGTGGTAAGTGAAGTGCCCTCGCTCTTCATGGTCATACTATTCACCTGAGCTGTGAGGTTCAAGGCACTCATCTCATCGATCTGATAACCCAGATTCAGGGTTCCCATGGTGAAAGGAGTTTTTACGTCGTTGGTAGAGGTGAGGATCTGAGAGGCACCGTTATCTTGTATCTGCTCAGTTTCTGTGGTGGTTTCGCCCGGCTTATTATAAGAGGTCATGACGTTGGCACTATAGCTGAGCTTGCCCTGCTGACCATTCAGGAAGAGGCTGGCTCCCAACTGCTTAGTACCTACTGAAGCGCGAAGTGTGCCATTGTAGCCATTCAGACTCTGTGCAGCTTGAGGATTTTGCTTGTTCATAATGATATTCAGAACACCTGCAGCTCCCTCGGCATCGTACTTGGCACCAGGGTTGGTAAGTACCTCAATACTCTTAACGGCTGTGGCGGGCATGCTCTTGAACACCATAGAGGGGTTAGAGGAGAACATAACATTTGGCATACCATCGACATATACTTTAAACGATGAACTTCCATTAACGGATATGTTATCCTGACCATCGACTGTAACCATAGGCACCTTGCGGAGCATATCGAGTACGGTGTTCGACTTGGCATCCTCATCCTCTGCCACATTATAGCTCATCTTGTCGACCTCCATCTTGACGAGGGGCTTCTGGGCAACAATTTCCACGCCCTTCAGCATGGTGGCATTCTCTTTTATATATAAGGTGCCGAGATCAAGAGGATTCTCCTGGCCAAGAACCACATTCAACTTCAGGTCTTCCTTACCAATGCTGCTGAACACGATGTCGAACTTACCCTTGCCCTTTACCTCTTGGGAGAACTGACCATCTTCCTTGGTAAGGAACATAGCCACGGGCTTATCGGTCTTGCCTGATTTGAACACACGTATAGTGGCAAAAGGCTCAGCCTCGCCAAGTGTCTCATCCATTAACACGCCCTTCACGGTGGTTTGGGCCATTGTTACCTGTGATGTTAACATCATCACCACAACTGCGAAAAATGCTTTGAACTGTTTCATATCTATTTTGATTTTATTATGTTCGATTTTGAATTCTGGTGCAAAGATATGGTGATTATCCTCTGACTCAAAATGAATTTCGACGACTTAGGGAGTTTTTTTCGACGAAATGGTGAAAAGACCGTCAGGTGTATTGCTTTTAACTGGAATTTAACACTTTTCGATTTTATCGACGAAATAGACCTTTTTATCTACGAAATACAGCTTTTTATCGATTTTATTTGTTTTATATCAATGAAAAACGTATCTTTGCAGCAGTTTTTATCGATTATAGATAAGTGATTAGTTAATATGAGAAAGGTATTATTTATTTTATTCCTGCTACCTTTATCGGTTTCTGCGCAGAAGCAGTGGACCTTGCAGGAGTGTATCGATTATGCCATGGCCAACAACATTACACTTCAGCAGTCGAAGCTGAAAAAGGAGAGTGCCACGGAGGAACTGAAGGGTGCCAAGGCCGCCCTGCTTCCTACACTGAGTGCGTCGACCAACCAGAGTTTTGGTTACCAGCCTTGGAAAGATACGGGTATGTCGTACGTCACTAACGGAACGGTGAATACGAAGGTTGACAAAACATCATACAATGGTTCGTACTCACTGAGTGGTCAGTGGACTGTGTGGAACGGCAACCGTAACATCAATACCATCAAGCTCGACCAGCTGTCGGAGGAGCAGGCAGAACTATCCACCAAGGAGACGGCCAACTCTATCCAAGAGCGTATTGCACAGATATATGCCCAGATTCTTTATTTGGCGGAGAATGTGAAGGTAAACAAGCAGATGCTGGAAACAAGTAAGAAAAACGAGGAACGAGGGAAAGAAATGCTGAGCGTAGGTAAAATGTCGAAAGCCGATGTTGCTCAGCTATCAGCCCAAAGGGCCAACGATGAATATACGATTGTAGAGGCCCAGAGTCAACTGATGAACTATGAACTACAGCTGAAGCAGTTGCTGGAGATTACAGACGAGGAACGATTCCAGGTGGCTATTCCCGAGATAAGCGACGAGCAGGTGCTGGCTCAGATTCCTGAGTTGCAGACCGTTTACGAGCAGGCCTTGATGAGCCGCCCGGAGATAGAGCGCTCGCAGTTGGCTATTAAGAGCAGTGGCGTGAATGTGGCACTGGCCAAAGCCGGATGGATGCCAAGCGTGAACCTGACGGGAGGTATCACTACCTCAACCAACTCACTAAGTGGCAATGGATGGGGTGATCAGATCAAGAGTAACGTGAATACATCGTTGGGCGTAGGCGTAACGGTGCCCATCTACGACGGACGCTCCACCAAGACATCGGTGAACAAAGCCAAGATTCAGCAACTGCAGGCTCAGTTGGACTTACAGGATCAGCAGAAGACTCTCTACTCTAATATCCAGCAGTTCTGGCTGAATGCATGGACTAATCAGCAGAAATATCAGGCAGCAAAGAGTAGTGTGGAGAGTGCTCAACAGAGCTACGATTTGCTCTCAGAGCAGTTCCGTTTAGGATTAAAGAATATTGTGGAGCTGATGGCAGGAAAAGACAACCTGCTCTCACAGCAGCAGAGTCAGTTGCAATCGAAGTATCTGGCACTGTATAACCAACAGATGTTGGAGTTCTATCAGAACGGGACACTTCGCTAATGAATATTGAAGAATGAATAAAGAATAATGAAGATATGAAAAAGATTGGAAAGAAAGGATGGATAGCCATCGGTTGTGTGGTGGTAATCATCATTGTGGCATTGAAATGCACAGGCGGAAAGAAAGAAGAGAAGGTGTCATTTGATACCGCCAAGGTTGAGAACACCAATATCCAGACAAGCATCACAGCTACGGGTACCATAGAACCTGTGACCAGTGTAACCGTTGGTACACAGGTATCTGGTATTGTGAGCCATCTCTATGTAGACTATAATTCGGTTGTAAAGAAAGGACAAGTTATTGCAGAACTGGATCGCACGAACCTAATCAGTGAACTGAACACAGCAAAGGCCAATCTTTCAAGTGCCCAGAGTTCGGCTGCCTATGAGCTCTCTAATTATAATAGGTATAAGACTCTTTATGATAAGGGCCTGGTAAGTGCCGATGAGTTTGAGAGTGCCCAGCTCAGTTATCTGAAGGCTAAAGAGCAGGTGAATACCTCGCGCGAGAGTGTGCAGAAGGCCCAGACTAACCTCGGATATGCAACGATTACCTCACCTATCGATGGCGTGATTCTTTCGAAAGCTGTAGAGGAAGGCCAGACGGTAGCAGCCTCGTTCAATACCCCAGAGCTCTTTGTAATAGCCCAGGATTTGACAAATATGCGCGTGATAGCCGACATTGACGAGGCTGATATCGGTGGCGTGAAGGAAGGTCAGCGCGTAAGTTTCACGGTAGACGCCTTCCCAGACGACCATTTTGAGGGACAGGTGACACAGGTGCGCCAGCAGGCTACCACCGAGAGTAATGTGGTGACTTACGAGGTGGTGATCTCGGCTCCCAATAACGACCTGAAGCTGAAGCCCGGACTTACGGCCAACGTGACCATCTACACGATGGAGAAGAACAATGTGCTGGCCGTGCCTGCCAAGGCCCTCCGCTTCCAACCCAACGACGCTTTCCTGAAGAAGGGGGAGACCATTGACGACTGTGAGGGCGACCACAAGCTCTGGACCAAGGAGGGCAACGTGTTCAAGGCCCACAAGGTGGAGATTGGCACCAGCAACGGTATGATGACGGAGATTACCAGTGGCATAGAGTCAGGTACTGAGGTATTGACAGACTTCAATATCTCTGGAGGTGCCCCAGTGGAGGCTCAGCAGGGAGGTAACCCCTTTATGCCGCGTCCGGGAGGCAACAGAAATAACAATAACAACAACAAGAGTGGACAGGCTGGCCAGAGTGGCGGAGCCCCCCAAAGGAGATAAGACTATGGCAGAAGACAATAGAAAAGTCGTCATTGAGTTGCAGAACGTGAAGCGCTACTTCCAGGTGGGCTCTGAAACGGTGAAGGCTTTGCGAGGTGTGTCGTTCAAAATATATGAGGGCGAGTTTGTCACCATCCAGGGTACTTCCGGCTCAGGCAAGTCGACACTGCTTAACCAACTCGGCTGTCTCGATACCCCTACTAGCGGAGAGTACTTCCTCGACGGCATCTCGGTAAGAACGATGTCGAAATCACAGCGTGCGCATTTGAGGAACCGTAAGATTGGCTTTGTATTCCAGAATTACAACCTGTTGGCAAAGACCACGGCAGTGGAGAATGTAGAGTTGCCATTGATGTATAATTCTGAATATAGTGCCTCGCAGCGTAAGGAAAAAGCCATCGAGGCCCTGAAGTCTGTTGGCTTAGGCGACCGTTTGTATCATAAGTCGAATCAGATGTCGGGTGGACAGATGCAACGTGTAGCCATTGCTCGTGCCCTGGTAAACGATCCTGCAGTGTTGCTGGCAGACGAGGCGACAGGTAATCTTGATACGCGAACCTCGTTTGAAATGCTTGTGCTCTTTCAGGAACTTTATAAGCAGGGACACACTATCATTTTTGTGACCCACAACCCTGAGATTGCGGAATATGCTAGTAGGAACATCAATCTGCGTGATGGTAAGATTCGCGAGGATACTGTTAATACGAACATCAAGTCGGCTGCTGAGGCATTGGCCAAGTTGCCAACTCCACAGGATGACTGATATATTTGACAATTGGACGATTTATAATTATACAATTGTGAAATAGAAAATTAGTGAAATAGTAAAATGAAACAATGAATATACTCAATTTATTTAAGGTAAGTCTGAGGGCTGTGGCCAACAACAAGATGCGCTCTTTCCTCTCGATGCTGGGTATCATCATCGGTGTAGCTGCTGTGATCATCATGATGTCTATCGGTCAGGGCTCGAAGGAGAGTATCCGTGCTGAACTCTCTACGATGGGTACCAACCTGCTGACTATACGTCCAGGTGCCGATATGCGTGGTGGTGTACGTCAGGACCCGTCGAGCATGCAGACCCTGAAGATGGCCGACTATGAACGCATCGTGCGTGAGAAACGCTTTGTGACAAAAGTATCGCCCGAGGTAACGGCTAGTGGACAAGCTATCTATGGTAATAACAATACCAATGCCTCGATGTATGGTGAGAGTATTGACTACCTTGATATTAAACAATGGCCCGTTGAAGAAGGTGAGTGTTTTACTGAGGAAGATATTAAGAAAGCTGCCAAGGTCGTGGTGGTAGGAACAACTATCGTAAAAGACCTCTTTGGTGAGAATGTCGATCCTATCGGCAAGACAATCCGCTTCAAGAGTATTCCCATGCGTATCATTGGTGTACTGAAGTCTAAGGGCTACAACTCATGGGGTATGGACCAGGACAATGTTATCATTGCTCCCTATACCACAGTGATGAAACGTATTGCTGCCCAAACGTATTTTTCGAGCATCGTCTGTTCGGCTGTTACCGAGGAACTTTCAGATGCGGCTATTGAGGAACTTACTCAGATCCTCCGCGACAATCATAAGCTGAAAGACGAGGCTGATGATGACTTCACTATCCGTTCTCAGGCCGAGATGATGGAAACGATGTCGAGCACGATGGATACGGTAACGATAATCCTCGTGGTAGCAGCCGCCTTCTCATTACTTGTGGCTGGTATCGGTATCATGAACATCATGCTGGTGAGTGTGACGGAGCGTACGAAGGAGATAGGTCTACGTATGGCCGTAGGTGCTACAGGACCCGTGATTTCGCTTCAGTTCCTTATCGAATCGGTATTGATCTCTGTGACGGGAGGATTGATAGGCGTTCTTGTGGGTACGGGTGTCAGCGCTTTCGCGTCTTCGTTTGGCATGCCGTCAAGTGTACCTGCTTGGAGCATCTATGTGTCGTTCTTGGTGTGTGTGTTTATCGGTGTGCTTTTTGGCTATATTCCAGCACAGAAGGCCGCTAATATGGATCCTATAGAAGCTATCCGTCATGAATAAACATTTGGCGGGCATGTGTCATCTAGCCCTTTGGGCATTCCTCTTCCTGTCGCCCCTGACGTTTTGGAGAGGAACGGGTATCAAGTTCGTACAGTACTTGATGTACTGTATGCAACCTCTTATGATCATGATAGTTTTCTACTTGAACTATCTGTATCTTGCTCCAAAGTTTTTTGTGGCTGGCAAACATCGTTACGACTTGCTGATTAACTTGGTGCTTGTAACTGTACTTGGAATTTTCCTACACAGTTGGTCGGATTATACAAACAGTATATATGTGGTGCCAGGACAACGACATTTGGATTTCTACGATGATTTTGCCCGTACATTGCGTGATAGTATCAATTTGGCCATCTTTGCTGTCGCTGCTACAGCGCTGGCATTGGCACGTCGGTGGGTAACTGCAGACCAGAAACTCAAAGAATCTGAGGCTGCACGAGCCAAAGCAGAGTTGTATAACCTGCGTTCACAGATTAATCCCCATTTTCTGCTGAATACGCTCAATAATATCTATGCTTTAACGGCTTTCGATCAGACACGTGCGCAGAATGCCATTCAACAGCTCTCCAAGATGCTTCGTCATATGCTCTATGACAACCAAGAGTCGCTAGTTTTGTTGCAGGACGAGATACAGTTTCTTGACAACTATGTAAGTCTGATGAAGATCCGTCTGGCTCAGAATGTTGAGGTAATATTTGAGAAGGAGGTGGAGGATCCTCATGCGAAAGTTGCTCCGTTACTCTTTATCTCTTTGATTGAAAATGCCTTTAAACATGGCGTCAGTCCTATTGCCCCCAGTTATGTGCATATCAAACTGACCCAGAAGACAGGGAAGCTTCATTTTGTAATTGAGAATACATACCATCCAAAGGATACTAAGGACTTTAGTGGACATGGTATTGGACTCCAACAGGTGCAGCGACGTCTGGAATTGGCATATGAAGGACGCTACGAGTGGACAAAAGGTATACCTTAATTCCGCAGCACTTTAGTTTAACTATTTTTATAAGTTCCTGAGCAA
>R26__coassemble_317_pt1 | contig 31831 bp, 23 predicted proteins | sample R26__metabat2_high_PE_018 | metagenome-assembled genome bin R26
AAGTTAAATTATAGTGTTGCGGAATTAAGGTAGTATAGAAACTATATTTTCCTATATCACATGTTATCCATTTGCGATTTAACTTTTCTGCAACTGCTGCAGTCGTACCGCTTCCACCATAGAAATCCATTACGATATCATTTTCGTCTGAAGATGCAAGAATGATTCTTTTCAGTAATTCCTCGGGTTTTTGTGTAGGATAATCATTATCGTCAAGTGGAGAATATGCATAAGTTCCTACAGGGAAATCGTTAAATTCGTTTGCCAAGTCTTTTTTCCCCATCCAAACATCCCATGCTGTTTGTGGCCTATTTTTGGACGCTTCTTCAATTGCTTGTTCTTTGGATAATGAAGCATTATTTGAAATGTAGGTTTTTAAGCAATTGCTCCCTCCGCTAGTTTCCTTTCCTCTTGTATAGTACCAGCCATCTTTGTCGTGCAATAATGCTTTTGTTATTCGTTTTGAATAACCTAATCTTTTAGGTGGATAAAAGGATGCATTCCTACTTTTGTAACAGAAAATAGTTTCATGCGCTTTGGGGTAGAATTTACCATGCCCCATTAATCCACATACCCATACAATCTCAGCAAATTCAAATTCTTCAAATATTTCATCCATTAATACTTTAACAGGATGCCCCATTTTAGAATCCAAATGAAGATAAATGGTACCATCTTTAGATAGTATCTCTTTGGATAGAATTAATCTTCTTCTCAAAGATTCTAAAAAATCCGCTCCTTCGGCTTTGTCGGAATATGCCTTTTGTCCTGAGTTTGACTCAAAATCACTATCTGTGGCAAATGGTGGATCTATATAAATCAGTTTAACTTTCCCTTTAACCTTGTCTTTAATTAGAGGGTCTTCATTTTTGTATATTGTTTTTAGAAATTGAAGATTATCACCAAATACAATAAGATTTCTCCAGCCATCTTCGTAAGCCTCTCTTCTGCCGTTATATACCTTTTCTACTTGTAGGGGAACTGCAAACGTACCATCTTGGTCTGTAAGAATATCGCCCTTACGCATCTTACCAGCATACTGAATTTCATATTCCTTCTTTATGACAGGGAATAACTTTTCCTTGAAATCCTCTGGAATATCCTCTCCGTTAGCTAATCTATTAATTAAAAACTCTCTCTCACTATCTGTAAGCATAAGAATATAAGAATGTATTATTTAAATTATTCAATTTCTAACTATTTCACCCAAACAACTTCTAAAACTCTAAAGAATCCAGAAGGACAAGTGTTTAATCTTCCTACATTTTCTTCCCTCCACAGGGCGGCTACTCTTGCCAATCTTCACCCAATCTTCGCGAAAACTGGGATTTGTCAGTATGTAAACGTAACCAGGTTCTTTGTTGTTCATATCGTCTTTTGTTTAATATCGCTGCAAATATACTACTTTTATTTCTAATTCCATCGAATTCGATGTTTTTATGTCACATCGTAGTTCTTGCCGTCAGCGGCAGTAGTTAAGAAATTCTTAACAACTGAAATTTTGTTTAACTCCTTCTCTTTCAGTATTTTCGCTATATGCATACTGATGTTTGGCTTCGAGGTGGCAAAAAGTTCTGCCATCTGTTGCTGATTGAGCCATATCTTCCCATCCTTGGCATAGAGAGCCACCGAGGCTCGCCCGTCTGCAGTGCGATAGATGATTATATTTTGTTGGTCGTTCATATTCTATAGTTTTTTATTCTTCTGCAAAGATACTTTATTTCTATGAGACTAACAAACTTTTATGCAAAAACAGCATTATACTATCGATATTTACTCTTAACCACCTCTACGTCTTTCTCTTTGTTGGTCATGTTTGTTCTATTTTGAGGTCCCAATAGTCGTTCCTCCAACAACCTTCTTCCCAAAGTATTCAAACAAGAAGATGGGGAAGGCGTTGAGTATGGCCACTTTGCAATCTTCTGCCTCGACATATTTGGATAGTTGGTTGTCAAAAATGTCCTTTTGTTTATCTGCTTCGTCTGGAATCTCGTTCTTGTCGTTGCAGATATAGTTAGACTTGCTGATATTCATCACTATCAGATGTCGCCAATTCTGCTTGGCAGTGTCTGTTTTCTCTCGCTTTTTCGCCTCGTCATCAGCGGACTTAATGGTGAGAATGATGTATTCCAAGTTGGCACCATAGAAAGAGAACTCATGGACTTGATGCTTGAAATTATCTTCTTGGCATTTTTGGCGGGTTACTGTATATTTCCAATACTCATTGTCTGGAAGCTGTTTGGTATATCGAAGTGATTCCACCATAGGATAGTTAATGTATAATTTGCCCGTTCCTGTTTCGTCTGTGAAATACTCCAGCAGTTCTGACAACCTCTTGTTATTCTCTTCGAGCGTTCTGGCATCCTCTTGGAAGTCGTAATCAAAGAAGAGATATATTTCAGAGACTTCATCCTCCCTGATATCTTTTAGTGTCTCGTCACCCCTCTCTAACAGGATTTCTTTGAATACTGAAACCGTATTGACCTCCAACATCCCATGAAGCGTGTCATGATCTTGCAGTTTGCTATATAGCGAATAGATGTTGCTATTGTATGTACACACGAAGGTGTCTGACTTTTCTGGGAAGAAAAGTCGCTTGATAGACTCGAAATAGGTCTTATCGTCCTTACCTTCAAATATAAATAGTATCATACTTCAAAAGCGCCTGCCCTAAACAGTTTCTCGATGTTGTGACCAAATCTCAGTTCTTTTTCTGTACAAGCCTGCAATGGCTTGATCTTGTTGTCTTGCAGAATAAAGTTGCAGTCTGGGCGAAGCAAATCGTTCGTCATCAGATAGGTGTTGTGAGATGATGTAAACACCTGACAATTGAGGTTGAACAACTGCTTACAAACCTCGAAAGCCAACTTGAAGTGGTAGAATGCATCGAATTCGTCGATAAAGACAAATGAGGCTTCGCCCATCTTCTTTAGCCAGAAGTACAGCAACTTTAATGACTGAGTACCTGTGGATGCAATCACATCAAAGGCAATGGTTCCATTTCCAATCTTGCAAAAAAGCATTTTGTCAGTCTCACGAGACTTGACGAAAACAAACTTCTGCCCACTTACCTTCTCAAGGAAATCAGAGAAATCTTTTATTAAATTATTTTTAATAATGTATTCATCCAAGATGGTACCCATGTTATCAAATCCCATAAACTCATTCACTTTGAGGCATCTGAACCAGAGCATAGAATCAACAAAGTTCCGCATTTGAATGAGATAATGGTCTTTTGCTAACGGATATGAAGTCAGCAGATAATTAACGATAGATATGCCGTTAGCATTCATCTGCAAATTACGCTTGGCATCCTTGTTTATGGGGAACTGCTTCTCGTCTAATTTCAATGCGCTAATTGTGCGATTAAAAATCTCCACATCATCAACTATTAGTGCTTCTTTTACAAGTACGCCAAAGATGTTCTTTGAATATTGGTAATCTACTACTTGTTTCCCGAATTTGAATGTGTAATCGAAATCAACAAATAGACTCGCATCTCCGCCAAAGACAAAATTCTGATAATACTCTGGCTTCTTGAATTTTTGAGTCAGATGATTAACAATGTCAAACAATGCCACACTAAAATTCGACTTTCCAGAACCATTAGGACCATAGATAATACCATTCTTGATAACTCCATCCTTGATAGCGTATGTGTTGAATGAATAATTACTTGGCTGGGACAAATCCCATTCAATCCTTTCGGCAAAGCCTCGGAAGTTTTTTACGGCAAATTTGATAAGCATAACAGTTCTTTTAATTATTTCTGCTGCAAATATACATAATTATTTTTAATCGCCGTAATTTTTTTACGGAAAAATAACAATTAATGTGTAATTTACCCATTTAAATAGGTGGTTTATTGGAATATGTTGTGAATCCCATGAGATAAGAAAGCGACTCTCACAATTTTTTTAAATGATAAAAAAGCGTTTACCATCATAATTGAGGTTAACTGTATGATTATCAGGTGATTTGATGGTATGATGGTTAATCGCTTACCATCATAGTTGTTCAGATGTGCCGGAAAGCCTTTATACAAAGGGGAAAACGTCATCTATAAAAGTAAAACAACTTGTTTTACCTTGGAAAAGATATGCTAAACGCTCCTAAAAGATAGTCTCTTTGAAAGTAAAACAAGTTGTTTTTATGAGCCTTCTTCGTCATCGCCTTGGCCTTTGGTCGAGCCTGAAACGAGTTCCGGCTTCTCTCGCTCAATCGCAGCCTTGGCGGAAGAGGTGGGTGAAGTGCTTCGAATAGAGTTCCGAGAGACCTTGGCGGTTGTCGATGGCCTCGCCTACCACGAGCATGGTGGTGAGGGTTAGTTTGTTGTCGTGGACTATCTTCGCCAGGTCTTTCAGCTTGCCGCGATAGATCTTCTGGTCTGGCCAGGTGAGATGATAGCAGGCTGCCACGGGGGTGTCCTCTGGATACTCCATTAATAGCTCTTTCTGAACATCATCTACGATGGCTGCTGAGAGGAAGATACACATTGTACTCTGGCTCTTAGCCAACAGATGCAGTTGTTCCTTTTCTGGCATTGGTGTGCGCCCTTCGCCTCGCGTCAGGATAATCGTCTGTGTGCGCTCAGGGATGGTAAACTGACTCTGCAACTCTGCAGCTGCAGCGAGGAATGAGGAGATACCTGGGGTAATATGATAGTCCATATCATGCAGATCGAAGAAGGCCATCTGCTCCTGGATAGCACCAAAGATACAAGGATCGCCAGTATGTAGACGAACGATGAAGTGGCCCTTGTCGTAATGCTCTTTCATCAGGGCACATTGTTCCTCGAGGTTCATGTCAGCAGAACTTCGTACCACAGCTCCTGGTTTATGACATTCTGTAAGAGCCTTGGGCACCAAAGAGCCTGCATATAAAATAAGGTCTGCCTTCTCCAACATTTTTCTGCCTCGAACTGATACCAAATCAGGATCACCAGGACCAGCGCCTACAATCTCAATATGTCCTTTCTTCTCGCGAAGATGCTTGTAGTCGATCGCAAGGGCTGCTGTCCAGTTCTTGCCTTTCACCTTGGGGATGATGAGTTTGCCATGATCAGAACCCAGGATGGCTGCTGCCTCACAAACACTGGGCGTACCAACGTGCTTCTCTACCACCTTGCTGGGGTTAGGCACATCGATAGCAGAGAGTTCTGCTGCAGTAAAGAATTCCACTTTTTCCTGATAGTCGAGCACCAGAAGATCAACGAATGGTTCATTCTTCTTGACGTCGATGGTACAGAATTGATGGGCACAAGGCAAGACACCACGATCTGCGAATGCATCGGCTATCTCATCGTAAATCTCATAATAGTTCTCAGGCTCATGGGCCACTCCGAAACCGATGGTTCCCACCATTGGCACGAAATGAAGCACCAACATATCCTCAGGATATTTCTGGATAAAAGGCGATACGATAATCAGTAACTGATATTTCTTAGGGTCAGCCTCACGTATATCATTGATGATGGTAACATGCTCTGGTTTAGTAGCTTCCAGATAGTCAGTACCCTCATCGCGAGCTTCGAGCAGAAGGGCTGTGGGCTTGCGATTCACGAAGGCAAAGATGCATTCCTGCATATCCTCGATGTCGCTTGCCACAGGCCAGTTGAAACGCTCCTCTAAGGTGTCAAGTGCCCAGAGTCCGGCATTATCGCTCTGGGTGGTAATTACTTCGTGAGCCCCTATCAGGGCAGCAATCTCACGAGTCAGATGATTGGCTCCACCAACGTGTCCACTCAAAACAGAGATGACATTCTTGCCCAGACTGTCGATGCATACTACAGCAGGATCTTCGTGCTTGTCGTTCACGAAAGGTGCAATGGTACGAACGCAGATGCCCATAGCTCCAAGGAACACGAAGGCATCGTATTTCTTCCATTGTTTCCCTACCTCAGCACGCTTAATAATCTTGGCGTCGAATGCTCGTTTCAAGGTATTGGCAATTTCCTTGCCAGCCTCACTGACTTGTATGATTGCTATCTGCATAATTTATTTCTGTGGGGTTATCACTCTATAGTTTCCACTCAGGTGCATAAAGGCGAAAAGGCGCAACAGACCATCGTAGTAGGCATCGAAATAGCCATCCTCGAATGGTTCGTGTTTTGCATTCCAGAGTGCATCCACAAACTCCTTGCTCTTATCGTGGCTGCACATCATTGAAGCTGCAGCAGAGGTGGCTACGAGTCCGATGCTGTGGCGCAGCTTCTTAAAACCGCCAGCCTGCAGAATCTCATCGCCTTCAGGCAGAGAGCCATCCGTACGATACTGGTCTACGAATTTATCTACACCCTGCGAATACAAGAAATTCTGAATGGTCTCGCCATACTTCTGCTGCCACTCGCTATCAGCACAACTCCACTCATAGTCGAGTGTGATGTTCATAGGCACACGCCAAGAGTCGTAGCGGAAGTTATTGCTACCATTGCGACGAGGCTTCTCGCCTGGCTTAGGCTGAGGCATACCTGGGAAACGAGGCATCTGCATCTCACTACCATCATACTGGCTCATATCAGGATTCAAACCTGTATTCTCGTTGATGGCCTTATGCAGATATTCGCGACTCTTCTTGGCACACTCGTTCCAATAGTCCGAACGTCCATCGTCAGCCCATTTAGCCCATACCTCGTAGAAGGCAGGAATATGATAACTGGGATCCGTAAAACGCTGTCCGAAACCATCAGGGGTAAAGGTAATCAGCTGAGTCTCAGGATCTATGAGATACATTTTCTGTGGGCCATTCTGCTGAGGTCCGAAGCCTGGGAATCCGCCTTGGCGAGGCTCAGGCGTATACTCCTTAGGTTGGATGCAGTCGAGAATGTTCTGGGCCTCTGCCTTGTAGTTGATACCTGTATCATTGCCCCAGCGATTCGAGGCGAAAATAAGTGATGTGATGAAATAAAGCTCACCATCGCTGGCTGCTCCCTCAGCATTACGAGTGCCATCAGTCTTGCAACTCCAGGCGAAGTAGCCCTTGCGATTACCTTCCTGATGCTGCATATACTTCTTGCTCCAACGCCACAGGCGATCGAAGATATCCTTCTCGCCAAACTGAACGGCTATCATCATGCCATACGACATGCCTTCTGTTCGTGCATCGTGGTTCTTCACGTCAGACACATAGCCCATCGTGTCGCCCACTTCGAAGTAGACTTTGTTAGGACCACGGAACACGTCATTAAACACTTCCTTCAGCTTCGCATCGACGTCGGCTTGTTGATAGCCCATCTCCACGAAGAGGTTACGGTACTGGTTGGTTTCAAATGCACCTTTCTTCCAAGGTGTGAGTGCCATCGCCTGGATGGCCAGCATCATCAGCGATGCTAAGATGATTGATTTCTTCATATCTGAATAGTTGATTTTAAAATTTCTATAGGGTTGTAATCATTGAGTTCTAGGCGGAGTGAGGGCTCTTGATGGAGTCCGAGTTCAGCGCAAGCTTCATCCCAGAGCTGATGACTATCAGTAGTCACCTTGGGCGAGGTAACGCTGTTAAATACGATGACACCTTCTGGGGCGATCACCCTTAATACCTTATTTATAATAGCTTTCAGTTGCCCTCCATGTCCACCTATGAATACTGCATCAGGACGAGGGAGATCCGTTAGGTCCTGCTCCAAGAAATCACCTATATGAATGTTGATCCCTGGTGTACCAAAACGTCTGCAATTTTCATGTATTATAGCTTCGCACTCAGGACGAATCTCGAAGGCTTCAATCTGTAGGTGTGGGAATTGTAATTTCGCCTCTATCGATACACTTCCTGTGCAGAAGCCGATATCCCAGAATACATGTTTCTTGGGAAGTTCGAGGGCTTGGAGCGTTAAGAGTCGGATGGGCATTTTGGTGATCATCTTTTCGCGTCCGTCGAGTAGGGCGAATTCTGAATCAGGAATGCCAAATCTGCGAGGCGGAAGTGTTGCGTCAGAAGTCAGGATGACACAATTTGGCATCGAGAACTCGCACTTCGAAGCTTCTTCAAGTGAGAGTATGGAAACCTTCTCTAGTGAAGGGTTGCCTAAATGCTCGCCAACGTTCATTTTATAATGGTTGTAGCCATATTCAAGCATTCGCTGTGCGATGGTTGCAGGGGTGTGCTCGCGATCAGTCAGAATGCCAATTTTAGTAGCTCTCTCGATAAGCGCTTTGTCGAACTCAGGCCAAGGACGACCAGTAAGCGAAACAATGCGCATATCGTGGTAAGGCATCACCAGTTTGTGGGCCAGCATCTGCAAGGAGTTGAATGTGGGATAGACCACGATTTCTGCCTCAGGCATCTTTCGTTGGATGGTATTGGCGAAACCAAAGAAAAGTGGATCGCCTGAAGCGAAGACGATAACTTCAGAGGTGAGAGAAATGTATTGTTCAAACACATCATCTAGCGGAACTGTTATGTCAATCCATTTCGCATCGGTAGGAAGCAAAGAACCGACTATCTCATGATGGCGCTTGCCTCCAGAGAACACCTTTCCGCTCTTGATGATTTCCATCACCTCTGGCGTGAAGAAAGGCTTGGGATGATCTGTGATTCCGATGACGATAAACTTCATATCTTGTAGAGATGTGTATAGCTTGCCAATACGTTTTTATATCTGAATACTGGTGTGGGCACAGGCTCGCCTTTGGCGTTATAAACCTGCACCTCAGACTTGGGTGTCTCACCCAGAAATTGTGTATAGTGGAACTCATGTCCACGATACTCCTGCCCATCGAGTGTGAAGCTGCGATAGCCCAGTGAGAGTTTCCTATCCTCTTTTCGAGCTGTAATCGAGTAGGGCAGAACGCCACACATGGGATATTCGCCCTCATCCGTCACAATCTGCTCGCAGAGATACATCATGCCTCCGCATTCCGCTTGGATTCTGCCTCCTTGTTCTGCAAATGCCTTGATGGCCTTGCGACAAGCTTCGTTCTTAACCAATGCATCGAGATGCTTCTCAGGATAGCCCCCAGGTAGGTAGAGCAAATCGATGCCCTCGAAACTTGGCACATCCTTTTCTGGGTCGAAGTAGTTGACGGAGGCGAAGGAATCTATCACTTCCTGATAGAGGAAAGAGAAGCTTTCTGCATTGCGGGCTATGAGGGCTCTGACTTTCCTCCGAGGAAACTCCGACTTTCTTGCGTCCCTTCGGTAGCAAGCGGCAAAGCCGAGTTCTCCGATGAAAGTCCGACTTTCATCCGGGGAAACTCCCAGCTTGCTCAGAGCCTCCCAATCTACATGCTCCTCTAAAGCACTGATCAGTCCCTCGTTTTCTGCCTCTTTCGAGAAGTCGAGTCCTAAGTATCTTGAGCCCTGTTCTAACGAAGCGCTCTTAGGCAGATAGCCAAAACACGTTACGCCCAGATCGCTGCAAACCTGCTGGAGCATCTCGAAATGGCGAGCTGATCCCACCTTATTAAATATAATGCCAGCAATCCTCACATCCTTCCTGAAATTCAGGAATCCAGAAATGAGAGCTGCCATCGAATAGGCCGCTGATTTAGCATCGACTACCAATACTACAGGGATTCCCAATTCTCGTGCTATTTCATAGGAAGAACCTCGCTCGCGATCGTAACCATCGAAGAAGCCCATCATGCCTTCTACGATGCAGATGTCCGCATCCTCGCCATATCTTGCAAACAACTCGCGGATATGTTCTGGCGAAGCCATAAACGTATCGAGGTTCACACTGGGGCGACCACAGACGGAAGTGTGGAACTTGGTGTCGATATAGTCGGGTCCGCACTTAAATGGTTGCACCTTCAGCCCCTTCGTAGTCAGCAAAGCCATCAGCCCTCGGGCAATGGTTGTCTTGCCTGAGCCACTGGTTGGAGCTGCTATCATGAACGATGCTTTAGGTTCCATCTATGCGTTGAATTTGGTGCAAAGATAAAAAAAATCTGCTTATTATGCATCGTGTTTCAGAAAAAATTGTAAATTTGACTATCGTCGAAGATGCTTTCGCTCGAAAAAACTCAAATAAAATTTGTTTTTTTGCTCGCTTATTCGTATCTTTGCCCCCAAAATAGGCAATCTGGTGGCCGATGCCGCCTGATGTAAGGGAATCCGGTGAGAGTCCGGAACTGTACCTGCAGCTGTAATCCCCCTTTGAAGGGTCTGCCTGTATAACGCCACTGAGTTCATCTCGGGAAGGTAAGGCAGACTGGGGAAAGTCAGAAGACCTACCAAACGAGAGCAATGCGGAGCTCGCTCCAGCATTGCCGAGTGCAGGGAGGGCTCGACGCGAAGCGTCAAGCCTACCGAAAGGAGAGCAGAACCAAGAGAGCTCCCTGCTATTATAAGTAAGAAGCCCGCTCAGGAATAAGCGGTGCGGAAAAGGAAAAATTATGAGATTAAGATTAGCAATTAGCTGTTGGCTATTGGCATCTGTCTCGTTGGCGCAAAGTGATATCTGGCGCCAGGACAGTGTGCAGGAAGTCGTTATTACAGGTACTGGAACCCAGCACCTGCTGAAGGATGCGCCTGTTCAGACGGAAGTTATCAGCCATCGTCAGCTACAGCAATATGCAGGTCGCTCGATAGAGGATATTCTCTCAGGACTAACGGCGAGCTTCGATTTCAGCGAGAACGACATGGGCTCCCATCTGCAGATGAATGGTCTGGGCAATTCGTATGTGCTCATTCTGATTGATGGTCATCGGCTCTATGGCGATAATGGAGGCGAGAACGATCTGGCCCTTATCGATCCGCATAACATCGAGAAGATAGAAATCGTAAAGGGAGCCTCGAGTGCACTCTATGGAAGCGATGCTATCGCTGGTGTCATCAATATCATCACCAAGAAGCATCGTGAGAAGGGACTCATGTTCGAGAACACCTCAAGGGTAGGCTCGTATGGCGATATTCGTCAGCACGATGGTCTGGCCCTGAACTTTGGCAAGCTCTCCAGCTATACCAACTTCCAACTTCAACATTCTGATGGTTGGCAGAATACCTCAGAAGAGGCTATTCAGCAAACGGAGTATCACATTACTGATTCGCGCAATAAGACTGTGAATCGCCACACCAATTGGCAATTGGCTGAGCGATTGACCTATCAGCTGACACCCCAGATAGAACTCTATGCTGATGGCAGCATCTATTGGAAGCGCATCTATCGTCCTTGTGGTCATCATCCAGGCGTTGATGTGAAGACGTGGGATCTGCAATACGATAACGCCTCGCTCTCTGCAGGAGGAAAATGGAAGCTGAACGCTACGGATTACATCACCCTCGATGCTGATTGGAAGAAGCATGCTTACTATTATGCCTATACCGATACCACGTTGACGGATGGTTATGTAAACGGACGATTCACGAATTACTTCCCATACTTCCCTGGCGACAGAGAACTGCAGAGCGATCAGCGATTGACGAATATCCTGCTGAAGGGTGTGTTCGAACTGCCCTATGCCCAGCGACTGAGTGCAGGACTGGAGTATCGCTACGACTGGTTGAAAGCCCCCATGCGAGTGGCTGGTGGTAAGGCTACGGATAATACAGAGTCAGTCTATGTGCAGGATGAGTTGGAATTGCTCGATCCGCTTTATATCACAGCAGGACTCCGATTGACTCGTAATGAAGGTTTTGGTGTGCGTCTGACACCAAAGATATCTGCGATGCTGAAGTTGGGCGATCTGCGTCTGCGTGCTACCTGGAGTCAGGGTTACAAGACACCAACGCCCAAGGAGTTGCACTATCAGTATATCAAGAACATGAACGGTGTGTACCTCTATCTGGGCAATGAAGACCTGAAGGCGCAGACATCGAACTATTTCGGAGCAAGTGTGGAGTACACCGTTGGACATCTCACGCTGACCCTCGCCCCCTATTATAATAAGGTGAAGGATATGATTACCCTCGTCACCATTCCCACGAAAATGGCTCCTGGCGATCTGATTACGAAATACGATCCTATCCGTGTGCGCCAGTATCAGAATATGGAGGATGCGAAGACCTATGGAGTGGATTTTACCGTTCGCTATCAGGGACGCCATTTCACAGCTGGAGGCTCTTACAGCTATCTCGATACGAAGGCCAATCAGTACGACTCTGAAAACAACGTGATGCACGAGGTGACTATCGACGGAATGGCTCATCACAAGGCTAATGTATATGCCACTTGGAATCACGATTTCTCAAAGAAATATCAGCTGGGTGTCGGACTCTACGGACGTCTCTCCAGCAAGCGCTATTATCAGATTGATGGCGATGGTGATGCCTATCAGCTCTGGCGCTTGTCCACTACCCATCAGTTGGGGAAGATGTGGCGCATCGAGGCTGGCGTCGATAATATCTTCGACTACGTAGATCGTACGCCTCATGGTCTGCACTTGGGCACTACCACCTCAGGTCGTACCATCTATGCCTCGCTTACCATTCGCTTCAATCAAGGCAAGAAACTTACAAATAAATACAATAAGTCTAACTTTAATTCAAGAGAAAATGAAACAGATTAAGTATTTGATGCTGGCCATGATGGCTTTCATCGCCAGCACAACGTTCACTGCTTGTAGCAGCGACGATGACAACAACAACGCTTCTGGTTCTAATTACGACCGTTATCAGCAGGCTGTCAATGAGACCGTGAACAAACAGAAGAAGAGCAACAAGGTAATCCTCCTCGTAGCCTTCGGTTCTACTTGGGAGCAGGCTTACGACACCTTCGACAAGGTGGTCGACGACTACAAGGCTCAGTTCTCTGGCTGGGATGTTTATCTCTCATTCTCTTCAGCCATTTGTATCAACAATGCCCGTGCTGGTGAGAACGTTGATCCTAAGGACTACTACGATCCTGAGCACTGGCTCACCGCTATCGGTCTGGCTGGCTATCAGCAGATTGTGGTTCAGTCGCTGCAGGTGATTCCTGGTGAGGAGTATCGTCGTGTTCGCGACAGCTATGTAAAGGACTTCATGAACAACCGTAATGGCGACTTCACCGATAAGTATATGAAGAGCATCGATCGTCAGGTGGTAGTAGGTACTCCGCTGATGGCTGAAGAAACCGATGCCAAGACACTCGCTACCACATTGAATAACGAGAGCGATATCAAGGCAGCTGTAGCAAATGGTATCGTTGCTTTCATGGGTCATGGTAATCCTGAGGGTTACGACTACTATGGTGGTAACATTCGCTATCTGCAGCTCGAGAGTTATCTCCGCGATATCAACCAGAACTACTATGTAGGTACTGTTGATATGGATGAGACATACGCTGAGGATGTGCTGAGTCATATTAAGGGCGGACGCTTTGACTATACAGTAGGTGCCATGGGTTATTCTGTCAATTATGAGAGAAACAACGCGAAGACAGCTCAGCTCTTCGTGCTGATGAGTATCGCTGGTGACCACGCTCACAACGATATGGCCGATCCTGAGGACGATGAGAGCTGGTACTCTCTGTTTAATGCCGATGGTATCAAGACTGAGGCCTACGAGACAACCTTCACAGAGCCTTGCTGGAAGAAGATCAAGAGTGGCGAGGAGTACATTCCTGGACTCGCTGAGCGTAGTGCCGTTCGTAAGTTGTGGATCAACCACACTAGTCAGGCTATTGCCAAGCTTGGTACTGATGAGGCTCTCTCTACACCTACCACAGCTCCTGAGGACTAATTCTCTCTTTTAAATATTATGATGATCAGGAAACTTACGTTTGTTTTGGTGGCACTCCTCTCGGGGAGTGCCGCTTTTCCCCAAATCCATACGATGACACGAAAGGACTCGTCGGTGGTGGATCGTACATATAATCTGAATCCTGTGGTGGTAACAGGTTCTGGCCATCACCAGCGACTCAAGAGTACGGCTACCCCCGTTCATGTGCTCTCGGCTCAGGAAATCCGCGAACAAGGCATCACCACCTTCGATGGCGCCCTCACTCGCATGATGCCCCAGGTGTCGATGGCCCCTAGTTCGATGGGCTCCTTCCTGCGTCTGAATGGTTTGGGCAATAAGTACATCCTCATCCTTATCAACGGACAGAAACTCAATGGCGACATCTCTAATAATGTCGACCTGAATCGCATCAATATGGCTCGAGTAAAACGTATCGAGGTGCTCGATGGAGCTGCTTCTTCGCTCTACGGAAGCGATGCCATTGCTGGTGTGATCAATATCATTACCGATCAGCCCACGCAGAATCTGGTGAGTGCTACGAGCGATACCAGAGTATCCGGACATGGACAACTCACAGAGAACGTTACGCTCGACATCTATAAGAACGGCTTCGGATCGTACACCTCGTTTGGCTACGATCGGGCTGACAGCTATCGCAATAACGACCTTGAATATGTCAAGGGCTCCGACACAGAAACTCAGACATCCATAGCCCCTCTGTTTACGGGCTATCGTTCCCATACCTTCGGACAGAAATTCACCTATGCCCCTAATCAGCATCTGGCGCTGAATGCTGGGGCAGACTATTCATATAAGATCACCGATCGTCCTGAAACCCGTGAGGATATCACAGGTGGCAACGACTACGAGATGCGCTATAAGGGCTTCCGCTGGAACCTGGGTGGTATCTATAAGTTCAATGCCAAGAACTCGTTGCAGGCCGACTTTACCGTCGATCGTTTCCGCTATGGTAAGGAGTACGATGTGGCAACCAAGACCTATGCCGTAGGCGATTATGTGCAATCCAAGAAACAGCTGATGATGGAGGGTAATGTGAAGGCGATTCTCGCACTGACCAAACACTCTACCACCATCTTCGGAGCCGATTGGCGTAAGGAGTATCTCGACGCTACCTCGGGCAATATCGACGAGCATGTGTATTCGCTAGCAGCCTATGCCCAGCACGAGACGAAGTTGCAGCGCGACCTCACACTCACCTTGGGTCTTAGATTGACGCATCATGAGACGTTCAACAACCATCTTACGCCAAAGGCTACGCTGATGTATGCCCCAGGCAATTTCCGCTTCCGAGCCATCTATTCGGCTGGTTTCCGTGCGCCTGGTCTCGATGAACTCTACTATCATTATTTCTCCGTGAATCGTGGTAAAGCCCAGATCAGCTTTGGTAATCAAGACCTCAGTCCTGAGAAAAGCAACTACTTCTCGCTCAATGCTGAATATCGTGATGAGGTGATTGCCGTGAGTCTGACGGGTTATCTGAATCGCATCAACGATATGGTGGTAAAGCAGAACATACCTGTTGACGATGCTACTCGTAAGATGCTGATGGCAGAGTTTCCTGAGATGACGCAGGATCAGGCTGATAAGATGGTGAGCTATGCCCTCTATCAGAATAGCGATGAAGGCGACGTGAAGGGCGTGCAGTTGAATGTGTCAGCTAATCTGTTTCGTGGTTTCAACCTCTCCGCCAATTACGTCTACACCTATGCCCGTACCAAGAGTGGGGAAGAGTGGAGTCCCCTGGAGCGCAGCATCCGTCATGCGGCCACCATCGCTGCCAACTACCATCACTCGTGGGGGCGCTATGGACTGAATGTGAACTTGAACGGACGTCTGCAGTCAAAGACTTATTATACAGGTACTTACGAGGATGCTCCAGGCTTTGGCGTGTGGAATCTGCAAACTACCCACGCCTTCGATGTGGCTAAGTGGGCTTATCTCGAACCCGCCATCGGTGTGGATAACATCTTCGACAAGGTGGATCGTCGTATCGACTCTTCCACACGCAAATATGCCCTTTACTCCCCAGGTCGTATGCTGGTTTTGGGGCTCAAAGTAAGATTCAAATAAATACCTCAATCTATGGGTAAGATTATTGTAGCAGGCATTGGTCCTGGTAGTCCGCAGGACATTACTCCCGCCGTTCTCAAGGCTGTGAGTGAGGCTGATGTCATTGTGGGTTACAAATACTATTTCCAGTTCATCGAGCCTTACGTCAAGGAGGGCTGCGAGTGCATCGACACGGGCATGAAGAAAGAACGTGAGCGTGCGGAACAGGCTTTCCTCTTGGCCGAACAGGATAAGACGGTTGTGGTCATCTCCTCAGGCGATGCGGGCATCTATGGCATGACGCCACTCATCTACGAGATGCGCAAGGAACGTGGTGCTGATATCGCCATCGAATCGCTGCCTGGCATCTCCGCTTTCCAGAAAGCCGCCTCCCTGCTTGGTGCTCCCATAGGCCACGACCTGTGTATCATCTCCCTCAGCGATCTCATGACGCCTTGGGAGGTCATCGAGCGTCGTATCAAGGCTGCTGCCGAGGGCGATTTTGTCACTGCCGTCTACAACCCCAAAAGTCATGGCCGCTATTGGCAACTCTATCGCCTGCAGGAGCTCTTTCTGAAGTATCGTTCGCCAGAAACGCCTGTGGGCTATGTGCGCCAGGCTGGGCGAGAGGATGAGGTGGTGAAGATAACCACTCTCAGCGATTTCGATCCTGAGGATGTGGATATGTTTACTGTGATTCTGATTGGTAATTCGCAGTCGTATGTGTCTGAGGGTAAGATGATTACGCCGCGAGGATACTATCGCGAGGAAGCCTCCGATGGCACGAAGATTGGGCAGAATATTATGATAGAATCCTTCCATACGATTGCTGGTGAATTACGTCAAAAGGACTATCCGTTAGATCATAAATGGGCGCTGCTTCATGCCATCCATACCACAGCCGATTTCGATATGGAGAACATTCTTTATACCGATCAAGGGGCTGTGGAGACACTTTACAATAAGGTGAAGAATGGTGAACTGAAGACTATCATTACCGATGTGACGATGGTAACCAGTGGTATCCGTAAGGGTGCCCTCCAGCGCTTGGGTGTTGAGGCAAAGTGTTATTTGAGCGATCCTCGTGTGGCTGAGATGGCCGAGGCCCAAGGTATTACGCGAACGCAGGCTGGCATTCGTCTGGCTGTCGAGGAACACCCCGATGCCCTCTTTGCCTTTGGTAATGCCCCCACGGCTCTGATGGAACTCTGCGATCTCATTCGCAAGGGCAAAGCCCATCCTGCTGGCATTATCGCTGCTCCCGTTGGCTTTGTCCACGTACGTGAGTCGAAGCACATGGTAAAGCCCTTCCGCGATATTCCCAAGATCATCGTCGAGGGGCGCAAGGGTGGTAGCAATCTCGCTGCTACGCTTTGCAACACCATCCTTACCTTCGATGATGCTGAACAACTGAAACCAGGTCGCGATTTGTAGGATTGAAAATTGAATATTGAAGATTGAAAATTGAAGATGGAAAGACTTCATCCGCTGATGTTTGTGGGGACGGGTAGCGATGTGGGCAAGAGTGTGCTCGCTGCTGCATTCTGCAGAATCTTTTTGCAGGATGGCTATCACCCGGCTCCTTTCAAGGCGCAGAATATGGCGCTCAATTCTTACGCCACGCCCGATGGACTCGAGATTGGTCGTGCTCAGGCTGTTCAGGCTGAGGCTGCTGGCATTCCCTGTGAGACGGATATGAACCCGCTGCTATTGAAACCTCAGAGCGACCATACCTCGCAGGTGGTGCTGAATGGCAAACCCCTGGGCAATAAAGATGCATATGATTATTGGAGGAGACAAGGAGACAAGAATACAGGGAGACAAGGAGACAAGGAGACAGGGAGACAAGACGATACTCCTGATTATCGTCAGGAGGTATGTAAGGCTTTCGACCGCTTGTCAGGAAAGTACAACCCCATCGTGATGGAGGGTGCTGGTAGCATCTCCGAAATCAATCTCCGTGATACCGATCTGGTCAATATGCCGATGGCGCGACATGCTGATGCCGATGTCATCCTCGTGGGCGACATCGATCGTGGGGGCGTGTTTGCCTCCGTCTATGGTAGCATCGCCCTGCAGAGTCCAGAAGACCGTCGTCGCATAAAGGGTCTCATCATCAATAAATTCCGTGGCGATATGCGCCTCTTCGATGAGGGCCGCCAGATGCTCGAGCAACTCTGTGGCATCCCTGTGCTGGGTGTCATTCCTTACTTCAAGGATATCCACATCGAGGAGGAGGATAGTGTGGCGCTGGCTCAGAAGTCGTGGCAGCTGGAGCAGGGCAAGGTCAATGTGGCTGTCGTCATGCTGAAACACCTCTCGAACTATACCGATTTCGATGCCCTCGAGCGCGATCCTCGCATCCATCTGTTCTATACCAATAATGTGGATGATATCTCGAAGGCCGACATCATCATTCTGCCTGGATCCAAGTCTACACTCGACGATCTCTACGAGTTGCGTCGCAATGGTTGTGCTCAGGCCATTATTCGTGCCCATCGCGATGGAGCAACGGTGCTGGGCATCTGTGGAGGTTATCAGATGATGGGTGTCGAAGTGTGCGATCCCGATCATGTGGAGGGCGATATCGAGCGTCTGCCTGGACTGGCGCTTCTGCCCACAACCACTACCATGAGTGGCTCCAAGCTCACCCGCCAAGTGGAGTGTGAGTATGGGAAGGGCTATGAGATTCACATGGGCGAGACACGTCCCTTTGGCGATGCTAAATCCTCGCCGCTTACTCTGCTCGATGATGGTACGCCCGATGGTTATATCGTCAACGAGAAGTGCATGGGCACCTATCTGCATGGCATCCTCGACAATGCCCCGTTTGTGGATTTCCTGCTGAGTCCGTATGCTGAGAAAATCAGTCAGAGTGCAGAGACTTTCGATTACGTATCGTTCAAGGAAGAACAATACAATCGCTTGGCCGAGCACGTGCGCCATCATGTGGATATGGAGAAAATCTATGAGATTTTAAGATAATTTTCAATGTTCAATCTTCAATGTTCAATATTAATCGGTTGGGTGTGCGATCTCGTTTTTGGCGACCCCCAGCGCTTGCCACATCCCATCGTGTGGTTTGGTAAAGTCATCGCCTTTTTCGAGCATCGCCTCAATCACGGCTCCCATCGTAAGTTCAAGGGCGCTCTCGTGTCTGTCAGCCTAATCGTTTGCACCTTCGCCCTCACATGGTTTCTCCGCTTCTCAATCTTCAATTTTCAATCTTCAATTCTCTTCCTCTTCGATGCCCTTATCATCTTCTTCTGCCTTGCTGGCACCACGCTGATTCGCGAGGTGCGAGCCGTTTTTCTGGCTTTGGATCGTTCGTTAGAAGAGGGTAGGGCACAGGTAGCCCGCATCGTGGGGCGCGATACCTCCGAGCTCACGGCTCAGGAGGTGCGCACGGCTGCCCTCGAAACCCTTGCCGAGAACCTCAGCGATGGTGTCATTGCCCCCCTGTTCTGGTTGGCCATTTTGGGCACTCCAGGCATGCTGGCTTATAAGATGGTGAACACGCTCGATTCCATGATTGGCTACAAGACGGAACGTTATCGTGATTTCGGTTGCTGGGCAGCCCATATCGACGACATCGCCAACTACCTCCCCGCCCGCCTCACAGCCTTGCTGATGGTATTGCCTTACGCAATTTTCAATTTTCAATTTTCAATTTTCAATTTCGTCCGTCGTTACGGCCGCAACCACGCTTCGCCCAACAGCGGCTACCCCGAAGCTGCCCTCGCTGGCATTCTGGATTGTCGTTTCGGAGGCCCTCATTACTATTTCAGCCAACTATTCCCCAAACCCTACATTGGCGATAATCCAAGAGAACTCACCACAGCTGACATGCGCATCGCCATCCGTGTGAATCGCATCGCCGAGGTCCTCATGCTTCTCCTCGTCATGTTAACCACAGTTCTCTCCACCCACCTGCTTTCTTAAACCGAAAACCAATTGTCCCATTTGTCCCCGTCCCCATGTTGAATACGTGGCATTATTGTTAAACATCGCAAATAATTGATACAAAAGAATGTGGTATCCAAAAATAGTTCCTACCTTTGTACCTATGAAGACTAAAGAGATTTACGAAAAACGTCATCCGTTTAATGCTGTGCTTGATGCGGCAATGTACTTGTCGGGGATGGTGCTGTGTGTTACTATTGTGAGCATTATTTTCTGGCCATCGTTGTTTAATACCAAAACTGAATCAAATTCATTATTGATGGGGTTGGCGATAATGGCAGCCTTTATGATTCCTGTATTATTGAATCATCTGTGTTTCATGTCAATCAGGTATATCAACTTGTGCTTCCGCAAAAAGCCGGCTGTGATTATCACTGATGATGCATTGTACATGTACATGCCATACGACGGGTATATCACTGCCAGATGGGAAGACATAGTAAGTTTTAAAGATGCTCATTTACACAAATACCGTGATGGCATCTATCCGATATACAAGGATGACAGTCTGAATCATTCTCCCCTGATTCGAATATACATAGGTGCCATCCTGACTGGCCATCTCACGATGAACAAAGAAGGCCTGCTGGCCGAGTTGAACAGCCATCTCAAGTAATAAACCATAAACAAATCGAATTTACAAAGGAAGAAAGGTGTGGTTTGTGATGGAATCTGTAAATATTATTCATGGTTTTGCCAAAGAATTGTATGTGATTGGTAATCAGAAGGTTACAAGGGGCTAAAGAGAGGATAGTCCAAAGGGGGAGTTTGGACGGAGCAAAGGGGAGGTTTGCTCCGAGGAAAGTCCGGGTTTGGACGGAGGAAAGTCCGAGTAAGCGATGTTGGCGTTGATAGTGTAATAAAAAATCGTTTTTATAAATATCGATTTTGTTGCAGTCGTTGCAGTTGTTGCAGTTCAAAATAGGATGTATGCAAGGTCGATATTATATCTATATATTTATGTATAAATATATAGATTACTATTTGAAGTTTGTGTAATGCTTAAAAGAATTGCAACAACTGCAACAGCTGCAACAGAGGGATTTCTTAAATGATGTTAAAGTTTGGAGGGGTGTACCGAGTTCTGGTACAGCCCTCTTTTAGTTTTGCACGCAGAATTTCATTAATAACTTAAAATTTATAGGATTATGGCTAGTTTATTTGTAATGTTCGTAATGATGATTGCCCTGGGCAATATGGTGAAGGGTTATGTTGCAGCAACAGAAAAATGATTGAACGTCTGCTAGCATCCCTGTTTCGTCTGGCGGAATATGTTACCAGCGTGTGCCCTCTCACGTCGAGAGAGTCAGCTGGTAATGAGCCGGAGCATCGCGTCATCAGGTTCTCGGAAGAGGATTTTGTGACGGATTAAGGGGAATGGGCGTGTGTCTCGCATTTGAAAATATTTCGCGATTTGTTTTGCTTTTCGCACGTTTTCCACTAACTTTGCACCCCGAAATGAAAAAGTGGAGAGTATTGTTCGTGTGTCATGGTAATATCTGTCGCAGTCCGATGGCAGAGTTCGTGATGAAGGATCTCGTGAAGAAAGCGGGACGCGAGGATGAGTTTTATATCGAATCGGCCGCCACGTCGACTGAGGAGATAGGCAACGAGGTGTATCCGCCAGCCAAGCGTAAGTTGGCCGAGCACGGCATAGGATGCAAGGGTAAGACGGCCCGTCAGATGACGAGGGGCGACTATGATCGCTTCGACCTGCTGATAGGAATGGACTCCTGGAACTTCCGCAATATGAACCGCATCTGCGGGGGCGACCCTGAAGAGAAGATTCACTTGCTGATGGACTATACCGACGAGCCTCGCGATGTGGCCGACCCTTGGTATACAGGGAATTTTGAGGCTACATGGCGCGATGTGCTCGAAGGTTGCCAGCGATTGCTGGAGCTGCTAAAATGATGAATCCCTCGGCTGTGGCCGGGGGATTCTTGTTTTATTTTACATCGATGTTGATGGTTTCGGAGAGTTGTCGCTGGGGGGAGGTAACCTTTAGTGTGAGGGTGCCTGGATTCTTGGCGGCACGAACGATGACTACGAGTTGGCCATTGAAAAGTTTCATGGTGGGTTGCTTGAAGCTCTCCAGACTGGTGGCGTCGCCATTGCAAACGGCCTCGAAGGTACCTGCGCCTGTGACCTCGAACGTCAGTTGATCGCTGCCATTGGGGATGAGGGTTCCTTCGGCATCGGTGAGCGAAACGGTGATGAAGGCCATATCGTTGCCGTCGGCAACGAGGGGTGAGAGGCTAGAGGTGAGAGGTGAGAGATTGGACTGTTGGGTCCAGGCGTCGAGTTTAAGGGCAGCGGGTTTGCCAGCAGTCTTGATGATCTGCTCGCCAGCGGCATTGCCAGCGGCATCGTAAACCACTACTTTTAACTCGCCCGGCTCATACTTTACATTGTTCCAGCGCAGGCGATAGCGATCCAGTCGGCTGTCGCGATTTTTGGTAATGCGGCCCTGACTCTTTTCGTTGACGAAAAGTTCAGCGCTGGGATAGTCGGTATAACAATACACAGGTGTGATTTTGCCAATGCGATTGCCTCGGTCTTTCTTTGAAAGTCCCCAGCTCCAATGGGGTAGGAGATGGATGGTGTGAGCGTCTTTGTTCCAATGTGATCGATAGAGGAAATAGCGGTCCTTGGGGAGTCCGGCCAGATCGCAAATGCCGAAATAGCTGGAGCGCGAGGGCCAGTATTCATCGTAAGGCGAGGGCTCGCCCAGATAGTCGTAACCCGTCCACACAAACTCGCCAATCACCCAGGGATAATCGTCCTGCATTACCCAGTCGTCATCAGGCAGATTGCTCCACGGACAATACTCCAAATCGTAGCTGGAACATTGGCCGTCGGCCTTGAGAATGGCCTTGGGATCGTAGCCTGGCGCCCATGAGGCATAGCGGGCATTATCGTCGGGCTCGGCAGGGAATTTATACACGCCACGCGAGCTGACGGTGGAGGCCGTCTCGGAGCCCAGAAGGAAGCCCTGAGGCAACTCGCGGATGCTATTCTCGTACTTATGAACACGATAGTTGAAACCTGGTACATCCATCGCCCTGGCCACACCACTCTGGATGGACTCTTCGGCATGATCGAGGCCCTGGGTAACGGGGCGAGTAGGATCTATCTGATGGCACAGATCCTGCAACTGCTGGCTGATTCTGAGTCCCTCAGCATTGCCCTGTTCGGGAATCTCATTACCTATCGACCACATGATGATCGAGGGGTGATTACGGTTGGCAAGAATGAGGTTGATGATGTCAAGTTTATTCCAATCGTTAAAGAAGCGCGAGTAGCCGTTCTTGCACTTGGGATACACCCACATATCGAAGCTCTCGGCCATGACCATCATACCCAGCGAGTCGCAGATATCCATCTGCATCTGCGAGGGCATGTTGTGCGAGGTACGGATGGCATCGCAACCCATATCCTTCATCATCTTGATCTGACGGATGAGAGCAGCCTTGTTGACGGCGGCTCCCAAGGGACCGAGATCGTGATGCAGACAAACACCCTTGATTTTTCGCGTAACGCCGTTGAGCTGGAAACCACCTTCCTTCGATACCTGAATGGTGCGAATGCCGAACTTCTGAGTCAACTCGTCCACCAGTTGGCCATTCTTCATGTATTTGATGTGGGCGGTATAGAGATAAGGCGTTTCAGGGGTCCAAGGCTGAGGATTCAGGATCGTCATCGTCATGTCTGCCTGAGCGTAATCGTCGAGATCTGACACGTGTTCATGACCCACCAGCTTGCCTTCGCTATTGCGCAGCTCCACCTCGAAGGCCAACTGGTCGTCTTGTTTGCCATCGGCTCCTATAATCACTTGTACAGTGGCCTGATCGGCGCTGAGTTGGGTGGTATGAATAAAGGTCTTCCACGGATCGATATATGACTCGCCAGTGGTGATGAGCTTCACAGGACGATAGATGCCAGCGCCAGGATACCAGCGCGAGCTTTCCTCCACATTCTTCAGATGCACTTCGAGCTGATTAGGGCCAGCCTTCATATAGGGCGTGATATCCACGCGGAAGGCATTATAGCCATAGGCCCAATAGCCTGCTTTCTCACCATTCAGGTAGATGGTAGGTTCGGCCATGGCACCATCGAAGAGGAGTTCGGCATGGGCGCAACCCTCGGGAATTTGAATGGTGCGACGATAGAAGCCTTCGCCAATCCAGGGTAGGGCACCTGAGCGACCGCTCTTCTCGGTGGCCTCAGTCTCGCCATTCTGTTCGATGGCCACACGCTGCAGATCCCATTTCTTATCGAAGGGGCCGGCGATGGCCCAGTCGTGAGGAACGCTGACGTTCTGCCATGAAGTTTTATCCTGCGAGAAGTCCCAGCCCTCGCTCAGCGTTGTTTCGTGTCGCTGCTGAGCTGAAACCGTTGTAGCGGCCATCAGAAGCAGCGTAAGTAGTGAAGTTTTCATTTCAATTTGTAATTAGTGGTCATTATTTTGCTGCAAATATACGAAAAAATGCGGAAATAGTTGGCTAATTGATAGATTTAATGTATTTTTGCAGCTAAATTTCGGAAAATAAATACTTTAAGATATGAAGAATCAGTTAAGAAGTGCTGTTTGCACAGAAGGCCGAAGGATGGCTGGCGCCCGTGCCCTTTGGGTGGCTACGGGTATGAAACGTGAGCAGTTTGGCAAACCCATTATCGCCATTGTGAACTCGTTTACCCAGTTTGTGCCTGGTCATACACATCTGCACGAGATAGGTCAGATAGTACGTGAGGAAATCGAGAAGATGGGCTGTTATGCGGCAGAATTCAACACCATCGCCATCGACGATGGTATCGCTATGGGTCACGATGGTATGCTGTATTCGCTGCCCAGTCGCGACATCATTGCCGACAGCGTAGAATATATGGTGAATGCCCACAAGGCCGACGCCATGATCTGCATCTCGAACTGCGACAAGGTGACACCTGGAATGCTGATGGCTTCGATGCGACTGAACATTCCCACGGTGTTCTGCTCGGGTGGTCCCATGGAGGCAGGAAAATGGCGTGGCGAGAATGCCGACCTCATCACTGCGATGGTGAAGGGTGCTGACCCCTCGGTAACCGACAAGGAGATGGAGGAGATTGAGAACTGTGCCTGTCCGGGTTGCGGAAGTTGCTCGGGTATGTTTACAGCCAACTCGATGAACTCGCTCACAGAGGCTATCGGACTCTCACTCCCTGGAAACGGCACCATTCTGGCTACACACACCAATCGCGTAGAACTGTTTAAGGCAGCAGCCCGACAGGTGGTGAAGAATGCCTTTGCCTATTACGAGGATGGCGACGAGAGCGTATTGCCTCGTTCGATTGCTACCCGCAAGGCCTTCATGAATGCGATGGCTCTGGATATCGCCATGGGTGGATCTACCAATACCGTTCTGCATCTGCTGGCTGTGGCTCAGGAGGCTGGTGCCGACTTCACGATGAAGGACATCGATGAACTCTCACGTCGCGTGCCTTGTCTGTGTAAGCTGGCTCCGAACACGCAGAAATACAGCGTTCAGGAGTGTGGCCGAGCTGGTGGTATCTTAGGTATTTTGAACGAACTGAACAAGGGCGGACTCATTGACGGAAGTGCCAACCGCGTGGATGGTATGACGCTGACAGAAGCCCTGAAGAAGTACTCGATTGTGGATGGCGCTGTAGATGCCGAGGCTAATCGCATCTATCAGACAGCTCCTGGCAACCGTTTCTCAACGAAGATGGGTTCGCAATCGGAAGAGTGGGGCACACTCGACACTGATCGTGCCAATGGATGTATTCGCGACTTGGAACATGCCTATACGAAGGATGGCGGACTCGCTGTGCTCTTTGGCAACATCGCCCAGGATGGTTGTGTGGTAAAGACCGCTGGTGTGGATGAGAGCCTGTGGCATTTCGAGGGCCCGGCAGTGGTGTTCGATTCGCAGGAAGATGCTTGCGAGGGTATCCTCGGCGGTAAGGTGAAGAGTGGCGACTGCGTGGTGATTACCCACGAGGGTCCGAAGGGTGGACCTGGTATGCAGGAGATGCTATATCCCACCTCATATATCAAGAGTATGCACCTGGGTAAGGAGTGCGCCCTGATTACCGACGGACGTTTCTCGGGTGGTACCAGCGGACTTTCGATAGGCCACATTTCGCCTGAGGCTGCCAACGGTGGAAACATCGGCAAGATCAAGGATGGCGATATCATCGTCATCGATATCCCCAGTCGCTCGATCAGCGTGAAGCTCTCTGACGAGGAACTGGCCCAGCGCCCACAACAGCCGCTGAAGCGTAACCGTGTGGTATCGAAGGCCCTGAGAGCCTACGCCCAGAGTGTATCGAGTGCCGATAAAGGTGGAGTAAGAATCATCGATTAAGAATTATGGAGAAAGAAAAGATAACAGGTAGTGAGGCGTTGATGCTGGCACTGAAGGCCGAGGGGGTGAAGACCATCTTCGGATACCCAGGCGGTTCGATTATGCCCGTTTACGATGCCCTCTACGACTACACGCGAGGAAACAAGAAAGCGTTCGACCATATACTGGTGCGCCATGAACAGGCTGCTACCCATGCGGCAGAGGGCTTTGCCCGAGTAAGTGGCGAGGTTGGTGTGGCGCTGGTAACAAGTGGTCCTGGTGCCACGAACACGCTGACGGGTGTGGCCGATGCCATGCTGGATTCTACGCCGATTGTGGTGATAGCTGGTCAGGTGCCCATCGCCGCTCTGGGAACAGATGCTTTTCAGGAGGTAGACCTCGTGGGTGTGGCCCAGCCTATCTCGAAGTGGAGTTACCAGATTCGTCATGCAGAGGATATCGCCTGGGCTGTGAGTCGTGCGTTCTATATCGCCCGTAGCGGACGTCCAGGTCCTGTGGTGCTCGACTTCCCCAAGAATGCCCAGACGGAGATGGTGGAGTTTGAGCCAGAGCATGTGAACTTTATCCGTTCGTATGTGGCTCAGCCTAAGCTCGATATGAAGGCTGTGAAAGAGGCTGCCGAACTCATCAACAACGCCAAGAAGCCTTTGGCGCTGGTAGGTCAGGGTGTGGAACTGGGTAATGCCCAGCAGGAGCTGTTACGTTTCCTCGAGAAGGCCGATATCCCTGCTGGCAGAACGATGCTGGGACTTTCGGCTCTGCCCTCTACCCATCCGCTGAATGTGGGTATGCTGGGTATGCATGGTAACTATGCACCCAACCTGAAGGAGCAGGAGTGTGATGTGCTCATCGCCATCGGTATGCGTTTCTCTGATCGCGTGACTGGAAACACCAAGACCTACGCCAAGCAGGCTAAGGTGATCCATCTGGATATCGACCATAGTGAGATTGATAAGTGTGTGAAGGCCGATGTGGCTGTGATTGCCGATTGTAAGGAGTCGTTGCCCGCACTCACCGAACTCATCAATAAAGCCAGTCATACGGGTTGGCGCGAGTCGTTCATCCCTCTGCAGAAGAAGGAGTACGAGAAGGTGATAGAACCTGCTATCCATCCAAAAGATGGTCCGCTGTTGATGGGTGAGGTGGTGAATGCTGTGGCAGAAGCTACTGAGGGCGATGCCGTATTGGTAACTGACGTAGGTCAGAACCAGCTTTTTGCCACTCGCTATTTTAAGTATCCCAAGAAGCGCAGCATCTGCACCAGCGGAGGTCTTGGAACCATGGGTTATGGCATGCCTGCAGCTATCGGAGCCACCTTTGGTGCCCCAGGTCGTACGGTGGTGAGCTTCTCGGGCGATGGTGGTTTCCAGATGTGTATCGAGGAACTTGGCACCATTATGGAACAGCAGTGTCCCGTAAAGATGGTGATGATGAACAACCACTACTTGGGCAATGTGCGCCAGTGGCAGGATATGTTCTGGAAACGTCGAAAGTCGTTTACCAAGATGCTCAACCCCAATTACGAGCTCATCGCCAAGGGCTATGGTATTCCTTATGAGGCTGTTGTGGATCGCAAGGATCTGAAGGCAGCTGTTGAGAAGATGTTGAAGACGGAAGGTCCGTATCTTTTGGAGTGTGCTATCCTTGAGGATGACGATGTATTACCCATGACGCCTCCAGGTATGAGTGTGGACGATATGATGTTGGAGATCAATGTTTGAGAATTGAAGATTGAAAATTGAAATGGAAGAGAAGAAACTATATACCCTTTTGGTTTATTCTGAGAACGTGGCTGGTATCCTGAATCAGGTGACGGCTGTGTTTACGCGCCGTCAGGTGAATATTGAGAGTCTGAACGTATCGGCCTCCAGTATTCCTGGTGTACATAAATACACCATCACAGCTTGGAGCGATGAGGATCAGATCATCAAGATCACTCGTCAGATTGAGAAGCGTATCGATGTTGTAAAGGCCAACTATTTCACTGACGATCAGCTGTTTATCCGTGAGTCGGGGCTTTACAAGCTTGCCACGCCGATGGTGCTCGAGAATCCTGAGATCTCGCGAACCATCCGTCGTTTTCAGGCCAGCATCATCGAGGTGAACCCCACTTACACCATTGTCATGATGCATGGTGTGACTGAGGATATCATCTCCTTGTTCCGTGCCCTCGACACCTTCGGATGTGTACTTCAGTACACTCGCTCCGGTCGCATCGCCGTCACCCGCGGCATGCAGGAACAAGTCAGCGAATTCTTGGAAGAAAGGGAAAAGAATGGATAAGGTAGGAATATATGAGTTTATGGCGGAGCCGTTTCATTGCGATTTCTCGCAGCGGCTCTTTATGGGACATCTGGGTAACCATATGCTGAATGCAGCCGATTTTCACTCTTCGGCACGAGGTTTCGGCATGAACTATCTGCTGACGATCCACCGTTCGTGGGTGCTCTCGCGCCTGGCTATCGAGATGGACGAGATGCCCCAGATGTACACCAAGTTTAATGTGGAGACGTGGGTGGAGAGTGCCATGCGCTATTTTACCTCGCGTAATTTCCGTGTGGTAGATAATGACGGAAAGGTATATGGCTACGGACGTAGTATCTGGGCCATGATTGATACAGAGAGTCGTCAGCCTACGGATATTTTCTCCATCGACAATGGCGCCATCAACAACTGGATTGTCGACGATAAAGCGTGTCCCATCGATAAGGGCGGACGTGTAAAAATGGGTGATGGGGCAGAACTTATCCGTACCATCGAGACGCAATATAACGATGTGGATATCAATGGCCACATCAACTCCGTGAAGTATATCGAACACGTGCTCGATCTTTGGAACCTCGACTGGTATCGCGAGCATCAGATCAAGCGTTTCGAGATAGCCTATGTGGCTGAGGCCCATCAGGGCGACAAACTCAGTTTCTATCGTGAGCAGACGGGCGAGAATGAGTTCTGCATCCGCATCTGCAAGGATGGCGATGTAGAGTGCTGCCGCAGCAAGGTGGTGTTTAAGTAGGATAAATGAAAGTTCTTTATATTCTAGAATAGATTGCAAACATAGGGCTTGCAATAAAAGATGCAGACTTTGGATTGACGAGATATTGACTGCTAAAGTAAAACAACTTGTTTTGGTATGCTTGGGAACGTCTTTATACACTGAAGAAACGTCACTTTGCAAAGTAAAACAAGTTGTTTTGCTTTGTCAAAAAGGTAGTGATAGATTATAAAAAAGTATCACCATGTCTAATGTGCTTATTTACAATTGGTTAAAGCGAAAAGTGATACTTTTCTCAAAAATGAAAACTTTTCTAGAGAAGTTATTTCTAATATTTCCTTCTTCGGTATAGATATGACGTTTTCTTTACAGTAGTTTATGATATTCTGTAAGTGCCTTTTCTATCGCCTGTTCGTGAGTCACACGACCTGCATCTGGAAGTAATGGACGGTTGTTCAAGTCCATATAGCGCTGCAGGAGAGCCGACCAGTCTGCCATTGTCATCAAGATATGATCTTCTGCACATTGCTCTGCAATGTCGATGAAGGCATTGCTCAATCTGTTCAGCCCTACAGCGGAAATATCAGCAAGCCTTGGAAAATGAACGAGACAGGCAGAGTCAACAATTGGCACAAAAGGACAAGAAAATCGAAGAACTTCAAGCTAAGTATAAGGGCGAGGAATTTCGACATCAGCAAGACAATCAAGAGAAAGACAGGATTATCCGTCTAAAGGATAGCATCATCAATGATTATCGCGAACGGCTTGGCCATTATCTGTCAACCCTCTCTGAACTTCTACGTGGTGCTGTTAAGGCTGTTATTGATTATGTCCAGTCCGGCTATCGCAATTTCACCTATCGTCAAGAGGGCGGCATCAAACGCTATATGAATGGCCAGCCCGATAAGGAGGAAGCCGCAGGTACTGTGTACAATGCCTCACTCCCCTTTCTGAAAGCGGATGAATGTGAGCGTGTGAAGGGACAACTCTCTGATATTGCCCAGGATATGAAGGAAGACCGCCGACAGAATCAAAGGCGCAGATTCCATATGTGACACTCTGTAAAAAAGCGAGCCAGTCGTTAACAATCAACGGCTGGCTCGTAATAAATATATCAGGAACTCATCTCATTTTACCTATGCCATTCCACGTCAAAATGTCCTTCAGTTATCTTGCAGTGCTTGTCTGTGCCGTCCATGAAATGGGCGTCTCCATCGAATTCGAAGATGCCAGAGAGCACTTCACCTCTTTTGCAGGTGCGGATACCAACACGCGAAGAAGTGATGTCAAGATTCTGTCTGTAATTGCGGGTTAATTCTCCTTCCTGTTCCGATCCGGCAAGGTACGGCAGTTCTATATCTGCCACATTCTCTAAGACTACGCCCGCCGACAGTTTCGTAATGGGCAGCTTGATGGAGATGTAATTTGAGCCTCTCAATTCTTCGATGGGTTCCAACACCGCATTTATGAGAAGAGTGTCATTCCTCGTATAATCCTCCGCTGCATATACCTTATATCCATAATCGGTGAATGGAAGTATCTGCTCCCAGGCGTATTCCACTTTCTTTCCATTAAGCAAAAAGCCTAGAGTGTTTTTGCCTGTGTCCGTTTCCCCAAAGGGGTCGTCCTTGTCGCAAGAGGCGAAAGAGAATACTGCAATCATCGCAATGGCGATTCTCCAAATCTTCATTGTTTTCATTTCGTTTTTATATTTGTATGTTTATGTTTCTGTCAATATAAACGCTGTGAAGCGGGAAATCTTGCATCATCGGGCGTTAAATGTTCTTAATCGATATTCTATTCTTTGAAGTGGGCAGTGTCGGCACTGAGGCTGACAACTGCCCTAACGAGAGAGTTTATAGTCGGTTCTTTTCAGCATTACCTGCGCCAGTTCCTTTGTACTTACTGCGTGTGGTATTGAAGTTGTAGGTCACTTGCAGTCTGATGCCGCGTGTCATGCTGTGGTTGTTGCAGTCCTTACTGATCTCTACGCTGTGAGTGCGCATCTTCCATCGCTCCATACCGGTGTTGAAGATGTCGTTGATAGTGAGATTGAAGGCCAGTGCGCCACCAAAGAAACTCTTGTAGGCCTGTGCATTGATGTACCAGAAGGCATCCACTTCCTGCGACATATTATCGTGTGCGCGAGAATATTTTCCGCGGAGCGCCAACCAGCAAGACTTGTTGATGACAAACTTGTTGTTCAGGTCGAAGTAAAAAGCGGGACGGCGCAGATTGCTCACGTAGCCATATCGCTTGGCATCGAAGAACTGTTGATAATAGTCCATTTCCAATTGCGGTTGATACCAGCCAAATTTAGGTTGGAGCACAAGTGAGGCACTTACTTCCTGTTTATGGTCGATGTTGATCCAATGGGCGTAGGCTACTTCCTGCTCATTATAAATGTCATTCTTCCACAGCATATAGTCCTTGGTGTAGGTATAACCGAGGCTGAAGTTCAGCCATTTCCAGTTGAGCATGGCCTCCAGCATGTGGTTGATGGCAGGCTGTAGGTCAGGACTACCGCCCTCGTAGGCATAACGGTTATCGTACTGCTGATAACTGCGGAGCTGACCGTAGGCCGGGCGGCGTGTCTTCTTGGCATACGCAAACTGCATCCCCCACTTCCCCTTATTCCACGATGCCGAGAGATTGGGGAAAAATCCGCTATAACGTCGGCTGACATCACCATCCTTAACGCCGTATGAGTAGTAATCGGAATGAACGTATTCATAACGTGCGCCAGCCTCTAATGACCAATGTCCCAAGTGCAGACCGTAGGAAGCAAAGCCTGCATAGTTGCTCTCCTGTATCTCGTTGTCGGATTCTGCGATAT
>R26__coassemble_334_pt1 | contig 30620 bp, 29 predicted proteins | sample R26__metabat2_high_PE_018 | metagenome-assembled genome bin R26
TTCTTGGCTCTAAATACATTTGAAAGCCAATAAGTTATAAAAAATCACCGATTTACTCGGAGTAAAGTCGGGGTTTAGACGGACTAAAGTCTATCTAAGTATAAACATACATAGTTTTCGTTGCGTTAATAAATCAAAAATCTTTCGAAACCCATGCAAGGTTTTTGGGGTTCTGGGGTTATATCTACAGAAATGTTTAATAGGTTTTGCGATGAAACAGACAATTGAAAAGATTCTGATGACGCTGGTGATCATCATGATTGCAGCGTTAATGGGTACGATGGTGACAAGTTGTACGAGTGATGACGATGCGATAGAGTCTATGGATGGCTCTGACGAGGAGCTCTATGCGATTATTGTTGAGCCTAATAAACAATCGATAGACATCACACCACAGGATTATGTGCTGACGCTTAACGACATCGTGGCCTATAACCCTGAAACGGGCGAGATGAAGGTAAAGGGAGGCGAGCGGATCAGCGAAAAGGCTTTCCCAGTACCAACACAGTGGAGTATCCTGTTCTATTCTAAAGGCAAGTTGCTCTTTACTGCTAAGCTAAACTCAGTTATTTCGAGCACGATAGGCGGATCAGGATTGATATTCGAACACTGGTGGGGTCCTGATAAGGATGGCTATAGCCGTTTCAAACTCGAGCAGATTCGGATCGTAGATGAAAAGGGCCGTGTGCTGGAAGGTGATCTCAGCTATAGCGAGAAGGTAGGATTAGCACTATTTGAAAGCATCCTGAAAAGCTACGGGAGAATCAACAATAATATTACTTGGGAGTGGGAAAACAAGTATTAAGATACAAGAATGCCACCCAGAAGATTGGGTGGCATTCTTATTGTTTTTATCCCTCAGCGAAGGCGGCAGCCTCGGCTTCGGCTATGATTTCCTCGCGCGACTTCTCTTTATGAGTAATGTCGGAGAGGTCGTAGTCTACCAAATCACTCCGTTTGGCCAGAAATTCTTCGTCTAAGGCCTCTTCTTCGTTGGAAGGTTCAATTGTCTGCTTGGACTTCCGAACGCGCTTAGCAGCGGGCTTTACAGGCTCCTCAGCGGACGATTCCATTGGCTCTTGCTCAATGATGAAGTTCTGCTCCTGTTCTGTATCAGGAACGGCCATAGCGGGCTCTTCCTCCATCTTGGTGCGTTCGGTCTTAGCCTGGAATATGGCTTCCACGAACTGTGGTTCGCGCTTCAGTCGCTGGAGTGTTTCCTTGGCGGCTAACTGTTGGGCTTCCTTCTTGGAGTAACCCGTTCCTCGCTCGCCTTCTACACCCTCGAGCATTACCTGGAAACAGAAAATGGGACTACCATTCTTGTCTTTCTTCTGCTTTAGCATCAGGAAATCCATGCGTACACGATTCTTTTGACTCCACTCAAGGAGCTTCGACTTGAAGTTGACTTCCTTGAAGGCCACCTTGTCGATGTCGACATATCGGCCCAGAACACGCTTCTCGAAGAACTCGAGACAAGCCTCATAGCCACGATCGAGATAGATGGCACCTACGAGTGCCTCGAAGGCATTGCCCTCGACATAGCTGTTGTGCGATGTGCTATGACCTGCTGAGAGCAGCAGACTAGGCAGACCCATCTCGGTGGCTATCTTGCCCAGCGTATCGCGTGACACAAGCTTAGAACGCGTATTGGTAAGGAATCCTTCGCGCTTACCCTCATAGTGGCGGTATACGATATATCCCACCGCAGCATCGAGTATGGCATCACCCAGGAACTCAAGTCGCTCGTTGTTAAGCGGCTTGCCCTTGTCGTTGCGCTTGCGGATGCTCTTGTGCATCAGCGCCATCTTGTAATACTCGATGTTGTGGGGGTAGAACCCCAGTATGGCGTAAAGAGAAGAAAAAAGCTCCTTCTCCTTGCGGAAAGGGAGCTTGATTCTATCAATAATGTTATTAAGCTTCATACTTTTTGAATACCACACAAGCATTATGACCACCGAAGCCGAAGGTGTTGCTGAGTCCAGCACGAACCACGCGCTTCTGAGCCTTGTTGAAGGTGAAATTCAGATTGTAGTCGATCTCGGGATCATCGTCGCCCTCCTCGTGGTTGATGGTGGGAGGAACGATATCGTTCTGAACAGCCAGAACGGTAACCATAGCCTCAACAGCACCAGCAGCACCCAGAAGGTGACCAGTCATTGACTTCGTTGACGAGATGTTGAGCTTGAAAGCTGCATCGCCGAATACCTCCTTGATGGCCTTAGCCTCAGAGATATCACCCACGTGGGTAGAAGTTCCATGAACGTTGATGTAATCGATCTCGTCGGGATTCATCTGAGCATCCTCAAGTGCATTCTGCATCACGAGCTTAGCACCCAGACCCTCAGGATGAGAAGCGGTAATATGGTGAGCATCAGCACTCATACCAGCACCAACCATCTCAGCATAAATCTTGGCACCACGAGCCTTTGCATGCTCGAGCTCCTCGAGAATCAGACAACCAGCACCCTCGGCCATGATGAATCCATCGCGACTAGCACTGAACGGACGACTGGCCTTCTCGGGCTCATCGTTGCGAGTAGAAAGGGCTTTCATGGCATTGAAGCCACCCACACCACAAGCACAGATGGCTGACTCAGCACCACCAGCGAGGATGGCGTTGGCCTTACCCAAACGGATGAGGTTGAAGGCATCGGCAAGTGCATTCGAAGAAGAAGCACAAGCAGAAGCGGTAATATAGTTGGGTCCGTGGAAACCATACATGATGGAAATCTGACCAGCTGCGATATCGGCAATCATCTTCGGAATGAAGAATGGATTGAACTTAGGACCCTCGGCCTCGTGAACACCATAGTACTTCACCTCGTCCTCGAAGGTCTTAATACCACCGATACCTACGCCATAAACCACACCGATGCGGTTCTTGTCTTCAGCCTCAAGATCCATCTTGCTATCCTCGACAGCCTGCTTAGCAGCAATCAGGGCCAGTTGGGTATAGCGGTCCATCTTACGAGCCTCTTTACGGTCGAGATATGCATTAACGTCGAGGTTCTTTACCTCACAAGCAAATTTAGTCTTAAATAAAGTGGTATCGAAACTTGCAATAGGTGCGGCACCGCTTACTCCGTTGAGCAGGTTTTTCCACATCTCTTCAGGAGTGTTGCCGACGGGAGTAACGGCTCCCATACCTGTTACAACTACTCTTTTTAATTCCATAAGCTAATTTTAAAGCATAATGGTTGCTTCGATGAACAGAAGCAACCATTATGTTATTAATCTTATTTATTTTGCGTTCTCCTCGATGTAAGCGATAGCGTCACCTACGGTACCGATCTTCTCAGCCTTGTCATCGGGAATAGAAATACCGAATTCCTTCTCGAATTCCATGATCAACTCTACGGTATCCAGTGAATCTGCGCCCAGATCGTTAGTGAAGCTGGCCTCAGCCTTTACTTCTGCCTCATCAACACCGAGTTTGTCTACGATAATAGCCTTTACTTTGCTTTCAATTTCTGACATAATTGTAATACTTTAAAATGTTAATAATGATTTTGCTATCTTGAAATTTTGACGGCTTTTGCCGAAATCGGGTGCAAAGTAACACATTTTCTTTGAGTTACGCAAATTTTTTTAAGAAAAACTATCATTCTTTTGCACAAAAGGGGGGTGTTTGTGCAAAAAATTGCCCCTTTTTAACCTTTTCTATACTATAAAGATGCAAAATTTGAAGAAAATCAGCACTTTTGTTGGTTAATTGAAAAAGTTTCTGTAGTTTTGCAGTTATAAAACAAGAATTGACATGTCATTTACAGAACAAGCTAACCCTATTTTCGTTCGGGCTATCAATGACTATCACCTCACGGATGATGTCAATACCCCGATCAGAAATCCGTATCAGAAAGACAGTATTGAGTACAGTCTCTACCTGAAGTGCTGGATCGATACCGTTCAGTGGCACTATGAGGATATCATCCGTGATCCACATATTGACCCAGTGGAGGCCCTTGCCCTGAAACGTCGTATCGACCGTAGCAATCAGGATCGTACAGACCTCGTTGAGGAAATTGACTCCTGGTTCCGTCAGTACTACAGCAAGGTGGTGCCACAGCCCGATGCCCGCCTCAACACAGAAAGTCCGGCTTGGGCCGTAGACCGTCTGAGTATTCTCGCCCTGAAGATATACCACATGCAGGAGCAGGTGGATCGCAAGGATGCTGATGCAGAGCACATCGCCAAGTGTAAGGCTAAGTTGGCCGTACTCTTGGAGCAGCAGAAGGATCTATCGCTGGCTATTGACCAATTGCTCGATGATATAGCTGAAGGCAAGAAATATATGAAGGTATATCGTCAGATGAAGATGTATAATGATCCTGATACTAACCCTATACTCTATAAAAAATAAATTAAAGTACATACGTGAAGAAAGAGCATATACTCGTAATACGATTCTCAGCCTTGGGCGATGTGGCTATGACGGTGCCTGTGGTTTGGGCACTGGCCACCCAGTACCCTGATGTCCGTATTACAGTACTTAGCAGGAAGTTTGCTCGTCCGTTGTTCGACGATCTGTCTCCTAATGTCAACTTCATGGAGGCCGATCTGAAAGATGAGTATCATGGTGTGAGAGGACTGAATGCACTTTATCGCCGATTGGTAGCCAAGCAGTTTACCAAGGTAGCCGATTTGCATAATGTGCTGCGTTCTGAATATCTCCGCATGCGCTTCAATCTGGGGCGCTATCGTGTGGAGCACATCAACAAACACAGGGGTCAGCGCAGAAAACTTGTCTCTTATAAGAATAAGGTTCGTAGGCAATTGCCTACATCGTTTGAGAATTATGCAGAGGTGTTTGAGCGTCTGGGTTACCCAGTAGATATCCGTAAGTTCCACAGTATCTTCTCTGAAGAAGGTGGCAACTTGAATCTACTGCCTAAGGAAGTAGGACCTAAGAAGAGCTTTGAAACCTGGATAGGTATTGCACCCTTTGCAGCCCATCGCGGAAAAATTTATCCTCCACAACTCATGGAGCAGGTAATCTTTAATCTTATTAAGCAGTATTCCAACGTACGCATCTTCCTCTTTGGAAAGGGAGAGTACGAAGACAAATACTTCCCTCTCTGGACGGCTCAGTATCGCCAGTGTCTATCAGTAAGCAGATATCTTGAGGGCATGTATCAGGAACTCATATTGATGAGTCACCTCGATGCTATGATCTCAATGGACTCTGCTAATATGCATCTGGCTTCGCTGACGGGTGTTCCCGTAGTCAGTGTTTGGGGAGCTACTCATCCAATGGCAGGATTTCTAGGCTTTAATCAGAATATGGATAATGCCATCCAATTAGATCTCGAATGTCGCCCATGTAGTATCTTTGGCAACAAACCCTGCCAACGTGGCGACTATGCTTGTCTACAAAACATTCCGCCAGAGCGGATTGTTGAGAGAATAAAATCCATTTTAATAACTAAAAACAATCAAGACTTATGAAGTACGTATGCGAAGTATGCGGTTACGTCTATGACCCCGCAGAAGGTGACCCCGACAATGGTATTCAGCCAGGAACAGCTTTTGAGGATATACCCGATGACTGGGTATGCCCCACCTGTGGTGTAGGCAAGGATGAATTCAAACCTGAGTAAGAAACAAATAAGGTGGCAAGACGATTGCCACCTTATTAATATATAATAGACAGATGAAAAAGCTGCTTGTCATAGTCTTCATGATTGGCTTTATCGTTGCTTGTGGCGATAAAAATGCCCATACTACTATGACCATCCAAGATATTAAAGCAGATCTGCCTATTGTATTTATAAATACCGAGAAAGAAAAAGACATCACATCGAGAACCATATACCAAAGAGCCATACTTAAATTTGAAAACGATAGCTCTGTTTTCGAAGATACTGTCTTTATCAAAGGTAGAGGAAACTCTTCATGGAGAAAATCCAAAAAGTCATATCGACTGAAACTCAAAAGGAAAGCAGCCTTACTAAATTATGATAAGGATAAATCGTGGGTGCTGATTAGTAATTATAAGGATAAAACGATGTTGCGCAACCATATTGCCTTCTATATGAGCAGTATCAGTAACCTTGAATATACGCCTAAATCACAATTCGTAGAGTTAGTGCTGAATAACCAGTATTATGGCACCTATCAGCTCTGTGAGAGAATCAAAATTGACAAACACCGTATTAATATCAGTAAAGACGGATATCTGTTTGAAATCGATGGTAAAGCAAAGAAAGGTGAAACCACATTTCGAGTGGAACATTTGCGTCATCCTGTAAATATCAAAGAACCGTCTTATATCAGCAACAACAAACTTAAATATATCATAGATTACTTTAGGGAGTTGGATCATATTCTTTATACCCCTGAAAATCAGACGACCTTTGAGCAATGGGAAAAATATATAGATGTAGATAGCTTTGTTGACTGGTATCTGATAAATGAGATTGCAAAAAATGTAGATGCTAATTTCCATACCAGTTGTTTTATGTATTTAGAACCAGGTGGAAAGCTGAAAATGGGACCTGTATGGGACTTTGATCGCGCTTTTGGAAATAATCCTCGTAAGGATCTGGATAAACCCAATGGTTTCCATGTGAGACGTAATACCTGGTTTGACCAACTATTCCATAGTCCTCTCTTTGTGGCGAAAATCAAGGAGCGATTTAACTACTTCTATAATCACAAGGCAGATATCATGCTTGAAATCAATACACAAGCTAACCAATTAAATAAGGCCATCTGCAATAACGAGAAAAAATGGCATATTCTTTATACAGATGAGATGCCTGATGATGCTACATTGAAGCAATACAATAAAGAAGTGAAATGGATGAAAAAATGGCTCGATAAACGCTTTGAGTGGCTAAGGGCAGAATTTAATAAGTTATAATTGTAATTAGATATGAAGAAATTAAGAACAATAGAGATGGAACGTCTTACTTTGAACGAATTCCATCAGGCCAAGAAACTACCATTAATAGTTGTCCTTGATGATGTACGCTCGATGCATAATGTAGGTAGCGTGTTTCGTACCTCTGATGCCTTCCGCTTGGAAGCCGTCTATCTTTGTGGTATTACTTCTACTCCACCCTCTGCAGAAATCCATAAGACAGCCTTAGGAGCAGAAGACAGTGTGACTTGGCGATATTTTACTTCAGCTATGGAAGCTCTTAAAGTCCTTAAGTCTGAAGGATATATCGTTTATTCTATTGAACAAGCGCATGGCTCCACTAAACTACAGACCTTTCAACCTTCCCCAAATGAGAAATATGCTGTCGTATTAGGTAATGAAGTAAAAGGTGTTCATCAAGAAGTAGTCGATGCGTCTGACGGATGCTTGGAAATTCCCCAATTTGGTACCAAACATTCCATGAATGTATCAGTCACGGCTGGTATTATCATTTGGCATTTCGCCAAACCACTGTTGATAACCTGTGGATAAGTGTGTGAATAACGTGGGTATTTACTAACAAAATACACATGTCGCTATTCCATAAGGGGATATCCACAGGTTTATTACAGCAGTTTACGCAACTTTTCCACTGTTTTTTGCTGAAAAAAGATATAAACTTATTAAATTTGCACCAAAATTGAGAATTGTGGATAAATAACGTTAGGTATTCATTATCAGGCAGTAAGAATTCACAAGAGTAGTTAATAAGCGTGAAGTATAGAGTTTATAAATTATCTCGCAAGAAAATAACCAAAAAGTTATCAAGTAATTCACGTCATATCATACTACTTATTTCTCTTTTAAAGAAAAAATAAAAAGAAAAATAAATATATTGTGATGTTGAAAACTGAAGAATTAAAAGCGGAGATCCGCAGATTATGCAAGGAAAAAGATGCCATTATCCTGGCTCACTATTATACAATAGGAGATATTCAGGATATAGCCGACTTTGTAGGCGATTCATTGGCATTGGCACGTAAGGCTGCAGAGACTGATGCGAAAGCAATGGTTATGTGTGGTGTACATTTCATGGCTGAAACCTGTAAGTTGCTTTCTCCTGATAAGATGGTATTATGTCCTGATCTGGAAGCTGGATGTTCTTTGGCTGATAGTTGCAAGGCTGAAGATCTGAAGAAATTCAAGGAAGAGCATCCTGGTTATCAGGTAATCAGTTATGTAAATACCACAGCTGCTGTAAAAGCATTAACTGATGTAGTGGTTACAAGTGGTAATGCCAAGAAAGTAGTCGATCAGTTACCAAAAGATGCCAAACTTATTTTTGGTCCTGATTATAACTTAGGCAATTATATTAATGAGGTAACAGGCAGACAAATGTTGCTTTGGAATGGTGGTTGTCATGTGCATGAGCGTTTTTCTGTGGAGAAGATCATAGAATTAAAGAAACAGTATCCTGACGCAGTAGTCATGGCTCATCTGGAGTGTAAAGCACCAGTATTAGCTGTTGCTGATGTAAAAGGATCAACAGCTACGATGCTTAATTATGCTCAACAGAGTAACAAGAAGCAGTTTATAGTGGCTACAGAGGCTGGTATTTTGCACGAGATGCAAAGAACTTGTCCTGATAGACTATTTATACCTGTGCCTCCAGAAATCAGCGAGAGCGGCTTAGAATGCAGTTGTAATGAGTGTCAGTATATGAAGATGAATACACTCGAGAAAGTATATAATTGCTTAAAGAACGAAAGTCCGCAGATTGAAATAGATCCAAAGATAGCCAAAAAGGCTGTGAAACCTATAGAAAGAATGTTAGAACTTTCTTAATATATAGAAATAATCCCTTCCTATTAGGAGGGGATTTTTAGTTAATAATAGCTATCTTACAAACTGTTCCTTTCTTACCATCAGAAATAGCCGTTATTACCATATAAACACCACTGGCTACTCTCCTACCCTTCTTATCACGTCCATCCCATGTGAATTGTCCGCCATTACTTCGTCCTTCTGCTATCAAGGCACCATTAGAAGCTGTAATCTTCACATCAGCATCGAAACTAAGGCCTGTAACTGTTATCAAACCAGTATAATCCGGTGTCACAGGATTAGGATATGCCCAGACATTATCCTTCGTCATATTCTCATTAGGTTCAGTAGCATCCGAAAGATAAGAACAGAGACCTTCATCCGAAAGGAAGAATACTTCGCCTGATTTAGGATTGATAGAAACAGAAGTGATATTATCACTAATGAGTTTTGAATTGGCTTTAGTAAAATTATGTATCTGTTCAAGATTATCGGCACTTATTAAGAAAGCACCAGAACCATTAGAGGCAAACCATTTTCGATTACCTCCATCGATGGCTATACTACTGATACTTACTCCGCTCAGAAGATAATCTGCATAATTGGTACCATCGTTTCTAGGTACTTTAATTTGCTGTAAGGTGATATTGCTTTGTCCTACTTCCGACTTTTCAATCATAAATGGTCCGGCATCCGTACCTATCCAGATATTCTTCTCCTTATCTTCAGTGATACAATAAACCCATGTCACCTCGTTTTTCAATCCATCTTGATTGATAAAGGTGTCATATTTGAGTAATATATCATTCTGCATATCATAACTGAAGAATGCTGGATTCTGCCAGTTATTGTTCACAAACCAAAGTAATCCACGACTATCAATCATCATATTACGAAGTCCTGGCAACGTATTACCAGACTCGTCAGTGAGTAAGTCCTGATGATGATCTGTCCACTGATGATCGGAACTCAGTTCTAACAGACTAACACCTTTAGCCATACTATTAAGTACCCACAGATTTCCCTGAGCATCGAACTTAATACCAAGAATAAGCAGATAGTCATTACCTAGTTCAGTACCCCTATCATTTGCTCCTTTTAAAGGACTGTTTTCCTTATTGTAAAAGGCTACGAGTTTACCATCATTAAACTCATAAAGTCCACATCGTCCAGCTGCAAACACATGTTTATCGTTAGTAGGATCTATATCCAAACAACAGATATTCTTATAGGCATAACCTGTCTTCTCGTTGATATTCTCCTCATAGAGCATCCAGTCATTACCATCAAACACTTGAATGATGCCAGGAAGCTCATTATCGGGCATGCTGGGCAGAAAATAACCTCCTGTGGTATAGAGCTTACCATTGATGAATTTCGACTCGTATAAGTGATTATACGATGGTCCTCCAGGACTGAGAGTAGAAACGGTAGAGATATATTCTGCATACTGATCCTGATAAGGAGTGAGACCCGTAGGATAATCAGGCATATTAGGTGTATAGGTATCTGTAATCTCAGCCTTTTGCATATTTACTTTTACGATCCCAAAACTGCAATGTAGATAGGCGTAGACTCCATCGATACTGATATTATTAATGGTCTTATCATCTGTCATCGATTTGTTATAGAGAGCAGATATATTAATGACATCACCATCAGTCTCTATCAGGTCGATATTAGAATTCTTATAAATGATAATGAGTCGTTGGGCCTGAGAATTCCATGCAATATGGGTGATATGGTTATCGGAGAGTCCGTTTACCTTATCATAAGTAGTGATACTTTGATCATTGAGATTGTATTGATAGAGATCGTTTGAGGCTAATACGAAGAGTTCATTACCTGCCTTGCAGATGCTTTGCACCTGATGGTAAGCCAGATAGTTACTCCAAGTTCCAACCTGAGAAAAATTGAATAACGAATAGTGAAAAGTGAATAATAGTAACAGAATTTTCTGCCACCAATTGAAGTTGATAATCTTCAAATATACCTCACTATTCATTATTCACTATTCACTATTAACTATTCACTTTCAAATAATCTGCAAGTTTTTGAACTGCTCTTGCCCTATGGCTGATATGGTTTTTAATATCCATACCCAACTCAGCAAAGGTCTGGTCATAACCATCAGGTTGGAAGATAGGATCATAGCCAAAGCCCTCTCCTCCCCTACGCTCTTGTATAATCTCGCCTTCAACGATGCCCTCGAACTGATGGACTTCCTTGATGCTTGTACATCCACAAGGACATACGTTCTTCTTCTGAATCAGAGCAATCACTGTACGGAATCTGGCCTTACGATTGTCCTTACCCTGTAGTTCATAGAGCAGTCGTGTCATATTGGCCTCAGAATCGTGGGAAGCAGAATATGTTTTTACAGGATTATCTGGCAATGATGCATAACGGGCTGAGTATACACCAGGTGCGCCATTCAGAGCCTCTACTTCCAGACCAGTATCATCAGCAAACACATCCATGTGATAATGATCGTAGATGTATTGTGCCTTCTGGAGAGCGTTGGCTTCGAGCGTGGTTCCTGTTTCAGGGATATCCACATCGCAACCTATGTCCTTCAACGAGAGCACCTCAATAGATTCTCCAAGAATACTTCGAATCTCGGATAATTTATGAGCATTATTTGTTGCAAAGACAATCTTCATGCTTTCTCTATCTTCGTTTGGCTTTTCTCTTGCTTAATTTTTACTCTCATCTCATCGAAACCCTCGCCATACACACCAATAACACTCGACTGTGAAACGAATGCATTGGGGTCAATCATCTTGATAAGACGGAACATATTGATACTCTCGTTCTTTCTGGCGAGGATACAGAGTACTTTTACCTCCTTGCCAGTATACCATCCATGACCATCGAGAATAGTAACACCATGCTTGGTTTCAGTGCCAATAGCATTGGCTATTTCTTGCCATTTACGGGTGAAGATCAAGAACTGAACAGACTGACGACGAGCATTCATTACATAATCGAGGGTATAGTTCTCCATCGCCATCACGCAGAAACCAAACATCACCTTATGGGCTCGTTCCATATAGGTACCAAACTGAGGGAAGAACATACAGGAACCAATGATACAGAAGTCTGCTGCGATGAGTACATTACCCAGTGTTACTTTAGGATGATACTTATTGACAGAGGCTGCAATGATATCAGTACCTCCAGTAGATCCGTTATTTAAGAATACAGTAGCTAGGGCGATACCAGTTATCACACAACCTATAATCATCGACATAAAGTCCTGACCCTCGCCCATCAATTTAAATGGTAACCCATTCTCTTGCTTAGGCAGAATATCTTGGGCAAACTTCAGCATGAAGTAGAGGGTAAAGATGGCGAAGATGGTCTTCATCAGGAATTTGAAGCCCAGAATCTTCAAGGCTACCATCAACAGAATACCATTAATGATGATATAGGTATTCTCAATATGGAAGCCAGTGGCATAGTATATAATAGCCGATAAACCAGTTACGCCTCCAGCCACAATCTGATATGGCATCAGGAAAACGGTGAAAGCGATAGTATAAAGGAAGAGGCCAAAGGCTATAAAGAAATAGTCTTTGGCTTCATTCAATATGATTTTGTGATCGATTGTCATTTATTTCTTCAAAACAATGTTCACCATACGCTTAGGGACGATGATAACCTTTGCTACCTGGAAGCCTTCGAGGTACTTAGCAGAGCGTTCATCAGCCAACACAGCATCCTGAATGGTCTGGTTGTCAGCATCAGCAGCAAACTCCATCTCGAAACGGTTCTTACCATTGAAGGCGATACCAAGTTTTACCTGGCTCTCTACGAGATACTGCTCATCCCACTTTGGCCACTGAGAATCGCAGACAGAGCCCTGCTCGCCTAACATCTCCCAGAGTTCCTCAGCAATATGAGGTGCAAACGGAGCAATGAGGATGACGAGGGTCTTCAACATCTCTTTGTTCTTACACTTCTGCTGTGAGAGTTCGTTTACGCAAATCATGAAGGCAGAAATAGAGGTGTTATAGCTAAAGGTCTCAATATCCTTACTTACCTTCTTGATAAGCTTATGTACACTCTTCAGATTCTCTGGTGTAGCCTCACCCTCGAAACCGTTCTGATAGAGATTCCAGAACTTACGGAGGAAACGATGGCAACCATCGATACCATTGGTATCCCAAGGCTTGCTCTGCTCAACAGGACCTAGGAACATCTCGTAGAGACGCAGAGTGTCAGCACCATACTTCTCGACGATCATATCCGGATTCACCACATTGAACATCGACTTCGACATCTTCTCGATGGCCCAACCACACTTGTACTGACCATTCTCAAGGATGAACTCAGCATTCTCGTATTCAGGACGCCAAGCCTTAAAAGCCTCGATGTCGAGCACATCTGCAGAGACGATATTCACATCTACATGGATAGGAGTGGTAGTATAGTTGCCCTTCAGTCCGAAGCTAACAAACTTACCCTTATCGGCACCCTCGTCCTCAATACGATAAACGAAGTTAGAACGTCCCTGAATCATACCCTGATTAACGAGCTTCTTGAAGGGCTCATCCTCGCAAGAGTAACCAGAGTCATAGAGGAACTTGTTCCAGAAACGAGAGTAGATCAAGTGACCAGTAGCGTGCTCAGTACCACCTACATAGAGGTCTACATTGCGCCAATACTCATCAGCATCACGACTAACGAGAGCTTTCTCGTTTTTGGGATCCATATAGCGCAGATAGTATGCTGATGAACCAGCGAAACCAGGCATGGTATTCAACTCCAAGGGGAAGACTGTCTTATTATCAATCTCGTCTTTGCTCACCACCTTATCAAACTTAGTATCCCAAGCCCACATCTTGGCACGTCCCAATGGGGGTTCACCTGTTTCTGTTGGCTTGTACTCGTCGATCTCAGGAAGCTCCAGAGGCAGACACTCCTTTGGAATCATATAAGGCATATCGTCCTTGTAATATACAGGGAATGGCTCGCCCCAATAACGCTGACGAGAGAAGATGGCATCACGAAGACGATAATTCACCTTCACACGACCTAAGCCCTGTTCTGTTACAAACTTCTTCGTAGCAGCGATGGCCTCCTTAACGGTAAGACCATTCAGGGAGAACTTAGCTGATGCAGAGTTACACATGATACCCTCTTTGGCATCGTAGCTCTCTTCAGAAACATCAGCACCCTCAATCAATGGGATAATTGGGAGGTTGAAGTGCTTAGCAAAGGCATAGTCACGAGAGTCGTGAGCAGGTACAGCCATAATGGCACCAGTACCATAACCAGCTAATACGTATTCTGCAATCCAGATGGGGATTTTTTCGTCTGTAAACGGATTGATGGCGTAAGAACCAGAGAACACACCTGTTACCTTGTGGTCCATCTGGCGATCGCGCTCCGTACGCTTCTTCACATAGTCGAGATACTTATCTACCTCAGCCTTCTGCTCAGGAGTGGTGAGCTCTGCTACCAGATCGCTCTCAGGAGCCAGTACCATGAAAGTAACACCAAACATAGTATCTGCACGTGTGGTGAAGATGGTGAAGTGTTTGTCTGAATCAGCTACGTTGAACTCAACCTCAGTACCTTCAGAACGACCAATCCAGTTGCGCTGGGTCTCCTTCAATGAGTCTGTCCAATCGATCTCCTCGAGTCCATCAAGCAGGCGCTGAGCATAAGCAGATACACGAAGGCACCACTGGCGCATCTTCTTCTGTACTACAGGATATCCACCACGAACTGATACGCCATCTACAACCTCGTCGTTAGCAAGCACAGTACCCAATTTCGGACACCAGTTCACCATCGTATCAGCCAGATAGGCAATACGATAGTTCATCAATACTTCCTGCTTCTTCTTCTCAGAGAAGTTAGCCCAGTCGGAAGCTGTAAAGTGGAGTTCCTCAGTACCAAGGGCATTGCAGTTCTCAGTACCCATCAACTCGAAGTGCTCAATCAGTTTGATAGTAGGCTGAGCCTTATGTGAAGAGGTCGAGAAGTAGCTCTTGAACATACGCTGGAAAGCCCACTGGGTCCACTTATAGTAGATAGGATCGCAAGTGCGAACCTCGCGCTCCCAGTCGAAGCAGAAGCCGATTTTATCCAACTGCGAACGATAACGGTTGATGTTCTCAACAGTGGTCTTCTCTGGATGCTGACCAGTCTGGATGGCATACTGCTCAGCGGGAAGTCCGTAAGCATCGTAACCCATAGGGTTCAGCACGTTGAAGCCCTGCTGACGCTTGTATCTGGCATAGATGTCACTAGCGATATAACCAAGGGGATGACCCACGTGCAAACCTGCTCCACTGGGGTAAGGGAACATATTCAGCACATAGAATTTCTTCTTGTTTTTGTCCTCCACCACGCGATAAGTGCCATTCTCCACCCATCGCTTCTGCCATTTTTGTTCGATGTCTCTGAAATTGTAATCCATTGTATCTTTGTTTATTTATTGTTTCTGTACATTATTATTTGGGCTGCAAAGATACGAATAAGTATGCAGAATGCCAAAAGAAAAAGCAAATTTTTAACTCCCCTACCCTTATGATGCTAAAACTTCCCTGGCTACATCAACTATAAAAGCGATCGTAAAGACTGCTGTCATAAAGGCTACAATAGACAAAACAAATGCTGTAACAATCTTAAAGGTGGTGCGCCAGAAGCCATAGCCAGTGAGTTGCATCAAGGGGATGATCGTCAGGATATACAGACAAAGATCGATCAACTGGTGAAGACATAGGAAGTTGCTGACGATGGAGTAGATGCTGACCATATTGGTGATATAGACCATCGCCACAAAGAACTCAGAATACTTGAGACCTGGATAGGCTGGACTCTTGCGGAAGAACAGATACATAGGGGCTGAGAACAACAACAACATCACCATCGTAGCAATACCCATGTGCTTTGTTGTCCATTCATAGGCTGCATTGCTTAAGTCGATGGTATCCTGGTTGAATTTCTCCACCTCTTTGTCCTTTGAATCAGAAGGTTTGGCTGCTTTGGAAAGGGTGTTGTTCAGACCATCGATGTATCGCTCTTGGGCAATCTCTATACGATTCTCCAGCTTGATGTTCAAGCCGGTATCCACGAGCAACGATAATGCCAATAACAGGAAAAACATCTTGAATGGAGGGAAGTAAGCCATCTGCATGCCTTGCAGATAGTCACGAATCATATAGCCAGGACGAAGAATCAAGTCGCGAATTGAGCGAAACATACCACGATTACCCAAGCCCCAGACATCGAGAAACAAGAGGAAAGCCTTCTTGAAAGAGTAGCGTCCGATGATGGACGATTGTCCACAGCGAGGACAGTAGTTACCTTCGTAATGGGTGCCACAAGTGGTGCAATCATGCTCCTCATGTGATTGTGGCTTTACCTGATAAGGCTTTTTCTGCCATTCCCTGAATCTGTGATATTTCTCTTTCCACTTTTCTAACATGCTTGCAAAGGTAAAAGAAATAATTGAATTACACAAATGAATTGCCGGATAAATCAGTCCACTCATTAAAAATCAACGTCTGACTCAGTGTAAACCGATTGGTTGACCCGTGTCAGATGAATGGTTGACTTTAGTCGGCAGATCGGTTGACGCCCGTCAACCAACAGTTTAAACGTCATTCGCCAATGGTTTAAACGGTCCTTTCCTAAGGTTTAAAGCATGGTTACTATGAGTTTACATTATCAAATCCATCAGCTTGAACATCCTTCGATAGGCATCTACTTTCTTGTCGAAAGCGAGAGGATAGGCTCGCGATGACGAAGGAAGTCGATAAAGGATGAGTTGGTTGCCATCCTGATTGCAGATATCTGGGATTGGAACGAAGGTGTTCACCTTTGGAGTTTCTGGGATATGGAGTGAGGCACAGATAGTTTCCGTGGCCTTTTCGCCAGTAGTGACTATAGCCCTGAGATGAGGAAGATGAGCTATCAAGGTTGGAATATCCGTTGATTCCACCACTTCGAGAAACTTATCCGAGGCATTATCCTTCAGGCGACGGATGGCTGAGGAAGTATCGAAGAAAGCAATACCCTTCTTCTCGCAAAACTCTACGATATCCTTGATTTTGAAGCGCTTAGCCTCTACATCTACGAAATGGTTGCGATCACCAAAGAACACTTGTCCCTCGATACGCCAATGATCGTTGATGAAGTTGGGGTAATAGAAATCGATACACCAACGCTTGCGTTGTGGAGGGAAACTACCCAGGAAGAGTACCTTCGCATTTTGGGGCAGAAAGGGGATGAGTGGATGATACTCTACCCCACCCTTATTACGCTCTATGTTCTCTGTGTTCAGGTAACTCTTCATGATTATTGATAGCTTAATGTGGTGCCCTCTGGTGTAACCTCGAGAGTGGCCTTAGCCCCAGTGAGCAAAGGGAAATTGCGTAGATGAGCATGTCCCACAGGGAAATCGAAGCATACAGGAATCTGATAGTGCTTCATATACTCATGGAGCATCGCATACATATCCTCGAAGCCATTCTCTGGGTGTTTGTATTTATTAAATTGTCCCACGATGATACCTCGGATATGAGACAACAAACCTCGTACCTCGATGTTATGCAACATCCGATCTACCTTACTCATTCCTTCGCCAGTATCTTCCATAAACAGGATGATACCATCCATCAATAATGGATCGAAGTCAGAACCAGCCAGATCATTATAGACAGAGAGGTTTCCTCCTACTACGATGCCCTCTGCCCTACCCTTGATGTTCAGTGGATGAGGAGCTACTCGATAGGTTGGTAATTCACCCTGAAGCATGCGACGTAAGGTTTGGCTGATGGTATCATTGCCTTCGTAAGTCTTCAGCGCCCAACACATGGAGCCATGAATACCCTTCACCCCAGCCCTCGCCTCAGCACAAAGCAAAGCTGTAATATCGCTGAAACCAATGATGGGCTTGGGATACTGACGAAGTGTATCGAGCGATAATCGCGCCAACAGATGGGCTGCTCCATCCCCACCCCTTGAGCACATGATGGCTTTAACGGAAGGATTGCGTAAGGCCCAAAGCAAGTCGGAAAGCCTTTCGTCGATAGTACCAGCAAAACCATGATAATCATTAAGGGCATTGGGGCCTATGACACAATGATAACCCCACTTCTCAAGCGTGCGTATACCACCATTAATCGTCGCCGTATCAGTAGCACTCGAAGGTGAGATGATAGCTATGGTATCGCCCTCATGTAAGAACTGGGCTGAAAGCGAAAGCATCCAGCAGAGCATCAATGATATGATACAACCCTTCTTCATTGAGGGCAAAGGTACGAATAAGTGAGAACAATACCAAAAATTCAGGCTAAAATTTTGCCATTTGCGAAAAAAGAAGTACCTTTGTCGCTCGTAATAAAAACGTAGCAGATATGGCAAAAAGTGAGGGGAAAGAATTAACCCCAATGATGAAACAGTTCTTCGATCTAAAAGCGAAACATCCTGACGCAGTAATGCTGTTCAGGTGTGGCGACTTTTATGAAACCTATTGCGAAGACGCCATCACTGCTGCAAAGATTCTGGGTATCACCCTGACCCATCGTAATAATGGTGCTGGAGCCAAGGGTGATGAGATGGCTGGCTTTCCTCATCATGCACTTGATACCTATCTGCCAAAACTGATTCGTGCAGGAAAGCGAGTGGCTATCTGCGATCAGTTGGAGGATCCAAAACTCACTAAGAAGCTTGTAAAGAGAGGTATTACGGAACTTGTGACCCCAGGTGTGGCCATGAGCGATAATGTGCTGAATTACAAGGAGAATAACTTCCTGGCAGCTATCCATTTTGGCAAGGCCAGCTTTGGTGTGGCCTTCCTTGATATCTCTACGGGTGAGTTCCTGACAGGTGAGGGTACAGCTGATTACGTGGAGAAACTTCTGGGTAATTTCTCGCCCAAGGAGGTACTCTACGATAGAAGTCGTAAACAGGATTTTGAACGCAACTTTGGTACAAAATTCTTTATATTCCAGCTTGATGACTGGGTGTTTACTGATCAGACATCTAAGCAGAAACTCCTTCGCCACTTCAATGTGAAGAACCTGAAAGGCTTTGGTATCGACCACCTGCAATCAGGCATCATTGCTGCTGGTGCCATTCTACAGTATCTGGAACAGACTCAGCATACCCAGATAGGACATATTACCAGCATCTCTCGTATTGAGGAAGATAAGTATGTACGTTTGGATAAGTTCACCATTCGTAGCTTGGAGTTGGTTCATCCTATGCAGGATGATGGCAAATCCTTGCTCGATGTGATCGACAAGACGGTAAGTCCCATGGGAGGACGTTTGTTGCGTCGCTGGCTGGTGTTCCCCTTGAAAGATGAAAAACCTATTAACGAGCGTCTAGATATCGTGGAATATTACTATCGCGAGCCAGAGTTCCGTGAGTGCATCGATGATCAGATACATCGTATTGGCGATTTGGAGCGTATCATCTCCAAAGCAGCTGTTGGTCGTGTTTCGCCTCGTGAGGTGGTGCAACTGAAGACGGCCCTGCAAGCTATCCAACCCATCAAGACGGCTTGTCTCTATGCCAAGAACGAGGCCTTGAACAGGGTAGGGGAGCAACTGAACCTTTGCGAGTCGCTCAGAGATAGAATCGAGAAGGAAATCCAGAACGATCCCCCACAACTGGTGGCCAAAGGAGGCGTGATAAGAGATGGCGTGAATCAGGAGCTCGACGAGCTTCGAAGCATCGCTTATTCAGGCAAGGACTATCTGCTGAAGATTCAGGAGCGCGAGGCTCAGGAGACAGGTATCCAGAGTTTAAAGATAGGATATAATAATGTGTTTGGCTATTACCTCGAGGTTCGCAACACCTATAAGGAACTGGTTCCTCCAGAGTGGGTTCGCAAGCAGACATTGGCCCAGGCTGAACGCTATATCACCCAGGAGTTGAAGGAGTACGAAGAGAAGATTCTGGGCGCTGAAGATAAGATCCTCTCCCTCGAGGCTAAACTCTTCAATGACCTGATTCTTAGTATGCAGGAGTTTATCCCACAGATTCAGATCAATGCCAACATCATTGCCCACTTGGATTGCTTACTGAGTTTCGCGAAGGTGGCAGAGGAGAATAAGTACATCCGTCCTGTGATTGACTCGACGGAAGTCATCGATATTAAACAAGGTCGCCACCCAGTCATCGAACAGGAACTGCCTCTTGGCGAATACTATGTGCCCAATGATATTCTGTTGGACAACGAACGTCAGCAGATCATCATCATTACAGGTCCGAATATGGCTGGTAAATCGGCTCTGTTACGCCAAACGGCTTTGATAGTGCTACTGGCCCAGATAGGTTGTTTTGTGCCGGCAGAAGCCGCGAGAATAGGTTTGGTGGACAAAATCTTCACTCGAGTAGGCGCCTCGGATAACATTTCCTTGGGTGAATCAACCTTTATGGTGGAGATGACGGAGGCCTCGAATATCCTGAATAATGTCAGCAGTCGCTCTCTGGTACTCTTCGATGAGTTAGGTCGAGGAACCAGTACTTATGATGGTATCTCGATAGCCTGGGCTATTGTGGAATACCTCCATGAGAATGCCAAAGGTCACCCCAGAACCCTCTTCGCCACTCACTATCACGAGTTGAACGAGATGGAGAAAAACTTCTCACGCATTAAGAACTATAATGTCAGCGTGAAAGAGGTGGATGGTAAGGTGATTTTCCTTCGTAAGTTAGAAAGGGGTGGGAGTGAGCACTCCTTTGGTATCCACGTGGCAGAGATTGCTGGTATGCCTCGCTCTATCGTGAAGCGTGCCAACGTGATTCTGAAGCAACTGGAGTCAGATAATGCCCAAGTAGGTACTGTTGGTAAGCCAACAGAAGAGATAGCTGCCTCTCGCGAAGGCATGCAACTGAGTTTCTTCCAACTTGATGACCCTGTGCTTTGTCAAGTTCGAGATGAGATTCTGGGCTTAGATGTGAATAATCTCACGCCTTTGGAAGCCCTCAACAAACTCAATGATATCAAAAAAATCGTCTCAGGAAAGTGAGACGATTTCTTTTTATGCTTGTTTCTTAGCCCTTATCATGCAATAGACACCCAAGATGATAAATGGGATTGATAGGATTTGTCCCATGTCGATGGGGAGAGAGGCTTCGAAGGCTTCCTGTATCTCCTTGGTGTACTCGATAAAGAATCGGAAGGTAAAGATATACGTCAGGCAGAAGCCGAAATACCAGCCAGTACCAATCTTCTGGGGCATCTTCTTATGCATCACCCACATCACGATGAAGAGGATGGCGTAAGCAATGGCCTCGTAAAGCTGACCAGGATGACGAGGCACAGCATCTACACGTTCGAAAATAAAGGCCCAGGGCACGTCTGTAATCTTACCAATAATCTCAGAGTTCATGAGGTTGCCCAGGCGGATGCAGCAAGCCATACTACCTGTGGCAATGGCGATATTGTCGAGAACGGTCCAGATGCTCAGCTTGGTCTTACGTACATAGAGCCAGAGGGCAATCATCAGGCCCAGTGTGCCACCATGCGAGGCGAGTCCGGCATAGCCAATGACCTTCCACGATCCGTCTTCCATGATGTGGATGGGCAGAATCATCTCTATGAAGCCTTGCCAGGAGGTGAGGAAGTCCTGTGGCTGGTAGAAGATGCAATGGCCCAGACGAGCACCTATCAGGATGCCCAGGAAGCAGTAGATAAAGAGGGGGTCGAAGAGCTCATCCTTGATTTTCTGCTCCTTATAAAGACGATGTACGAGGAAATAGGCCAAGGCAAAGCCAATGAGCCACATGAGACCATACCAGCGGATGCTTAAGGGTCCCAGATGGAAAGCCTCCAGATCAGGATTCCAGACAATATAACCAAGTAAGTTCATCATACGTTAAAGCGGAAATGCATGATATCACCATCCTGAACCACGTAGTCCTTACCTTCTACAGCAAGTTTTCCTGCCTCGCGGACAGCAGCCTCAGAGCCATACTGGATATAGTCGTCGTACTTGATCACCTCAGCACGGATAAAGCCCTTCTCGAAGTCGGTATGAATGACACCAGCACACTGGGGTGCCTTCCAACCCTTCTTATAGGTCCAGGCCTTCACTTCCATCTCACCAGCAGTAATAAAGGTCTCGAGGTTCAACAGAGCGTAAGCCTTCTTAATCAGACGATTCACGCCACTCTCCTCCAGGCCCAGCTCCTCAAGGAACATCTGCTTATCCTCGTAGCTCTCGAGTTCTGCGATATCCTCTTCAGTCTTGGCTGCGATGATCATGGCCTCTGCACCTTCTTCCTTGGCCAGAGCCTCTACTTTCTTGGTGAAGTCGTTGCCTGATTTGGCATCAACCTCACCCACGTTGCAGACATAGAGAACGGGCTTTGAAGTAAGCAAGAAGAGGTTGCGAGCGCAATCCTGCTCATCCTTCGATTCGAATTCCACGATACGAGCGTTCTTACCCTGCTCCAACACCTCTTTATAAGCATGAAGCACATTCACCTCAATCTTTGCATCCTTATTACCAGCAGCTGCAGCTTTTTCTGTCTTGGCCAGACGACCCTCGATGGTCTCGAGATCCTTCAGCTGAAGCTCTGTATCAATGATTTCCTTATCGCGAATGGGATCGATGGTGCCATCGACGTGGGTGATATTCTCATCCTCAAAACAACGGAGCACGTGGATGATGGCATCCGTCTCACGGATATTTCCAAGGAACTTATTGCCTAGGCCTTCGCCCTTCGAGGCGCCTTTAACGAGTCCAGCGATATCTACAATCTCACAGGTAGCTGGTACGATACGTCCAGGATGAACGAGTTCTGCGAGTTTGGTGAGTCTTTCATCAGGTACAGTGATGACACCCACATTGGGTTCAATCGTACAGAACGGGAAATTTGCTGCCTGAGCCTTGGCGCTCGACAAACAATTAAATAAGGTGGACTTTCCCACGTTGGGGAGTCCCACAATACCACATTTTAATGCCATTTTCTTCTATAAACGTTTATTTTCGGGTGCAAAGGTACGAAAAAAAGTGAATAGTGAATAGTGAATAGTGAATAATTCTCTATTTCTTTGCAACTTTTTGTACCTTTGCAGCGTCAAATAGTCAAAGTAAAACAAAAATGAGGATGAATATGAAGACAAAAGTAATGTTATTGATGGCTGCTTTGATGCTCGCAGTTACTTCGTGTAGTGTTAGAGTCGGTGGAGGTTTCAGTATGCTCGACCCCAGTGAGAATATCACCAAGGCCAAGTATCCGCAGGATCCATTCGACAAGGTGCATAATCATGTGGGAGGTAAGATCCAGCTGGTGCAGAGCGATCAGAGTCGTGTGACCCTTTCTGCTCCTGATAACTATATCGAACTCATAGAATTCGAGAACGAGGATGGCGAATTGAACATCAACTTTGCTAATCGAAACGTGAATATTGATGTTAAGGATATAACCATCCTGATCTATACGCCGAACCTCCGTGAAATCAAGAACTCTGGTGCAGCAGATATCCGCTTGGATAGTCTGACTACGGATGAGTTTGAGGTAAAGAATTCTGGCGTAGGTAGCTTCCAGTTGGATAATATCAAGGCCAAGAAGGTGGATGTTTCTTGTAGTGGTGTAGGTAGTATCAACATCAGCGGAGAAGCTATTGAGGCAGATTATAGCTGTAGTGGTGTAGGTAGCATCAAGGCTGGCAATATGAAGGCTCGCGAGGTTGAAGCTGGTGTGAGTGGAGTAGGGGGCATAGAGTGTTATGCCACAGATTATATCAAGGGTCGTGTATCTGGTGTAGGAGGACTGAAGTATGGTGGTCATCCTGCCAAGAAAGACCTGCATAATTCCTTGACAGGAGGTATCTCAGAACTATGACAGTTATTCCAGAATTACATTTCTATCAACTTGGTGAGGGCGCGAAAGCCTTCAGCAGTACAAGGCATGGTGGCTTTAGTAAAGGCCACTATGCTTCTTTTAATATCAATCACTATTGTGGCGATAGTGAGGAATCTATCAGTAAGAATCGCGCCCTGTTGTGCGATTTGCTGGGTATCAAGGATGATCGCCTGCTGATGCCCCATCAGGTACATCTGACGGAGACTCGAGTTATCGACGAGGCATTTTTAAGTATTCCTGCTGAGGAGCAAAAGGCTTGTCTGGAGGGTGTTGATGCTGTGATGACGAATGTGCCTGGTGTTTGTATTGGAGTCTCTACAGCGGATTGCATTCCAGTATTATTATATGATAAAGTACGACGTGCTTCGTGTGCCATTCATGCTGGTTGGCGAGGCACTGTGAAGCGTATCGTAGAGAAGTCTGTTGCGAAGATGATTTCCGTCTATGGCTCTCGTCCTGAGGATATCGTAGCCCAGATAGGACCTGGTATCCATCTCGAGAGTTTCGAGGTGGGCGATGAGGTCTATGAGGCCTTTGCCAAAGAGGGTTTTGCAATGGAAACCATCAGCAGAAAATACCCAGCTAATGATGGCTCCAAGATAGAGAAGTGGCACATCGATCTACCAGCATGCAATCGCTTGCAATTGGAAGCTTCTGGCATCCCTTCGAGTCAGATAGCTGTTTCTGAAGTCTGCACCTTCCAGCAATACGAAACCTACTTTTCAGCTCGTCGCTTAGGCATCAATTCAGGACGAATCTTTACAGGAATCTTATTGGTTTAATGGGCCTCGAGCCAGTTTTGACCAAAGCCGGAATCAGCCACCAAAGGTACATTAAGGGGGAAGGCTTTCTGCATCTCTTCGATGACGATCTGCTCCACCTTTTCCTTCTCTTCTGGGTAGACGCTGAAGTTCAATTCATCGTGTACCTGCAGAATCATCTTGCTTCGAATGCCTTCAGCCTTGAAACGCTGATGGATATGAATCATTGCCACCTTGATGATATCAGCTGCTGTACCTTGGATGGGGGCATTGATGGCATTTCGCTCAGCAAAGCCTCGAACTGTGGCATTATGCGAGTTAATATCTGGCAGATAGCGACGACGTCCGAATAGGGTAGTGACATAGCCTTTCTGACGAGCCACTTCCTTTGATTTCTCCATGTAGTCGTGCACTTGTGGGAAGGTGGCGAAGTAGCCGTCTATCAGCATCTTAGCCTCGTCGCGAGGAATATCCAATCGCTCTGCCAAACCAAAGACGGTGATGCCATAGATAATACCGAAGTTGGCTCGCTTCGATTTGGTACGTTCATCGCGAGTCACCTCTTCAATAGGTTTCTTATAGATATTCGCAGCTGTGGCAGCATGGAGGTCTTTACCCTCACGGAACACTTCCACCATATTCTTATCCTGCGACAGATGAGCCATCACACGAAGTTCAATCTGCGAATAGTCTGCGGAAAAGAACAGACAACCTGGCTCAGGAATAAACGCCTTACGAATCTCCTTACCATCCTCGCCTCTGATAGGAATATTCTGGAGGTTAGGATCAGATGATGAGAGTCGGCCTGTAGCTGTAATGGTCTGATTAAACGAGGTATGGATATGTCCTGTGCGAGGATTAATCAGTTTGGGAAGGGCATCGATATAGGTGCCTATGAGTTTCTTTAATCCTCTGTGTTCCAGGATGTCTGCCACGATTTCATGCTTGTTACGAAGTTGCTGAAGCACTTCCTCTGAGGTGACATACTGACCTGTTTTGGTCTTCTTGGCCTTCTCAACAATCTTGAGTTTGTCGAAGAGTATCTCGCCCACCTGTTTGGGCGAGGCGATATTAAACTGTTCGCCAGCCAATTCATAGATACGGGCCTCGATCTCATTCATACGAGTAGTGAATTGTTTTGACGTCTCTGCCAAGGATTCGGTATCCAGACATACACCATTCATCTCCATTTCTGCCAAAACAGGCATCAGGGGCATCTCTATATTATAAAAGAGGTCTTCGCACTCATATTTCTTCAGTTCTGGCTCCAACTTGTTCTTCAAGCGGAGGGTGATGTCAGCATCCTCAGCAGCATACTCGTAAACCTGAGAGGGTAGGAGAGAGCGCATGGATTGCTGGTTCTTCCCCTTAGGACCAATCAGTTCTTCGATATGAATGGTCTGATAGTTGAGATAGATCTCAGCCATGTAGTCCATGTTATGATGAAGTTCGGGTTGGATGAGGTAGTGTGCGATCATGGTGTCCCACATCGGACCAGCGAGATGGATGTCGTAGTTGCGAAGTACCTCGAGGTCGTATTTCAGATTCTGACCCACCTTGAGGATTTTTGGGTCTTCATACACCTCTTTAAAGATATTAACAATTTGCAACGCTTCTTCACGTTTGGCTGGAATGGGCACATAAAATGCCTCGAATTCCTTCACAGCGAAGCTCAAACCCACCAATTCTGCGTCGATGGCAGAAGTTGAAGTGGTTTCCGTATCTAGACTGAGAATTTCGTTTGTCCTAAAATAATCACAAAGTTTCTTCAAATCCTCCTGATTATCAACGAGTTTGTAATCGTGAGGGGTAGTTTTAAGGGTCTCAAAACTCGAATTTTTTGGAAGATCCGACCCGTCGGAGGGAAAATCGGCAAATAAATCGAGCTGTGCATTCACAGGTTTTGGCTTATTTTGAGGTTTTTTAAGAATTCTATCAGCGAGACTCTTAAACTCGAGTTCAGTGAAAAGTTTGGTTAATTCTTCCTCATTGGGGTCGACGAGTTTCAAAGCTTCCATATCGAGTTCAACAGGAACATCCGTTTTGATGGTTGCGAGGAAGTAACTCATCTTGATATCCTCAACATGCTCTTCCACTTTTTCGCGAAGCTTACCCTTGATCTCTGACGAACGAGCAATTAACTCCGATACACTTCCAAAGTCATTGATGAGTTTCGAAGCAGTTTTCTCTCCCACACCTGGACATCCAGGAAAGTTATCAGCAGAGTCGCCCATGAGAGCCAGAAGGTCGATGACCTGGAGTGGGGTAGTGATACCATATTTCTCTGTTACCTCCTTAGGCCCCATCGTCTCATAGCCACCTCCATGACGAGGACGGAAAATCTTAACCTTATCAGTAACCAACTGTCCATAGTCCTTATCAGGTGTCAGCATAAAAGTGTCTACTCCGATGGAATCGGCCTTTTTGGCAAGGGTACCTATCACGTCGTCAGCTTCGTAACCATCTACTTGTAAGATAGGTATGCGATAAGCCTTGAGTATATCTTTGATGATGGGCACAGCCTTGCGGATATCCTCTGGTGTCTCCTCTCGCTGAGCCTTGTATTCAGGAAAAGCCTCACTACGGAAGGTAGGTCCATGAGGATCGAAGGCCACACCGATATGCGTGGGTTGCTCTTTCTGCAACACTTCGTTGAGGGTGTTACAGAAGCCGATAATGGCACTCGTATTCAAGCCCTTAGAGTTGATTCTCGGATTCTTGATGAAGGCGTAATATGACCTGTAAATCAACGCATAAGCGTCTAAAAGGAACAATTTCTGCATAACTTTCTTAATTTTCCGCTCAAAAGTACTCATTTTTTTTTGAATAAGAGAATTATTTCTTATTTTTGTACCAAAATTCTGCTAAAGATGGATTATTTATCGACAATAAGAAGACCGATTGCGGTAGAAATGAACGACTTTACCGAGTTGTTCGAGAAATGCCTTTCTTATAAAGATGGTTTGTTGGGACAAGTGCTTTCGCACATTCGTAAACGTGGTGGAAAGCGCATGCGTCCCATGCTGGTTCTGCTTTCTGCCAAGAACTATGGAGATGTGTCGGATGTGACTCAGAATGCTGCCTTGGGATTGGAATTGCTCCATACGGCCAGTCTGGTTCACGATGATGTGGTGGATGAGAGTAGTGAGCGTAGAGGACAAGCCTCTGTGAATGCCTCTTATGATAATAAGGTGGCTGTATTGGTGGGCGACTATATCCTTTCAACAGCTCTTCTCAGAGTGGCGCTTTCGAATAATCATCAGATTGTCCAGCACTTGGCAGAATTGGGACGTACTCTTGCTGCTGGCGAGATTCTTCAGCTCTCAAACATTTCCAATCAGGAAATCTCAGAAGATACTTATTATCAGGTCATTGACAAGAAGACAGCTGTTCTTTTCGAATCATGTGCCGCTCTTGGAGCCATCTCTGTTGGTATGCCTGAAGAGGAGGTCGAGAAGGCTCGCCAATTCGGACATAACATAGGTATGATTTTCCAGATTCGCGATGATATCTTTGATTATTACGACTCAAAGGAGATAGGTAAACCTACTGGTAATGATATGACGGAAGGTAAGTTGACACTTCCTGTGATCTATGCTTTGAACAACCATTCTGATTCTCCAGCCATGCAGACCTTGGCCAAGAAAGTAAAGGCAGGAACCATCAATCACGATGAAATCGCTGTTTTGGTGGAGTTTACCAAGCAGAATGGTGGTATCGAGTATGCTGAGCAGAAGATGGAGGAGTTTGCCAAGAAAGCCCAGAGATATATCGATGAATGCGTGAAACCTGAACTCAAAAAGGCCTATACGGCTTATCTGGATTACGTGATTCAACGAAACAATTAATGAAATAATAAAACCCTCGCAGATTTGCGAGGGTTTATTGTTTAGAAGCGCTCGAGTTTGCTCGCTTTTGTTAATCAAAAGAATTTCACTTCTTCTCCGATAACTTCGCTCAGAAGCAGGTTTGCCAATCGCGATGTTCCCATGCGGAACCACTGGTTGGTAAGCCATTTCTCACCCAAAACCTCCTTTACGATGGTGTAGTAAATAAGTGCATCCATCACAGAATTCAGGCCTCCAGCGGGCTTGAAACCAATCTGAATACCAGTCTGCTCGTAGTATTCCTTGATAGCCTGACACATCACGTATGCTGCCTCAGGAGTAGCTGCTGGCTCGAGTTTTCCTGTAGAGGTTTTAATGTAATCTGCACCACTATACATAGCCAAGATAGAAGCTGTTTTGATGTTAGCAGCTGTTTTCAGGCAACCTGTTTCCAGAATTACCTTCATCTTCTTGTCATCGCAAGCCTCCTTCATCTGCTGAATCTCATCACAAACGGTCTCATAGTCACCAGAGAGGAAAGCACCCACACTGAGCACCATATCGATCTCTGTGGCGCCATCCTTAATGGCTAGCCCTGTCTCTATCGTCTTTACCTCAATCAGGGCCTGAGAAGAGGGGAATGAGCCTGATACACAAGCTATTTCTACACCTTCTACCTCGAGGGTCTCAGAAACCACCTTGGCAAAGCGTGGATATACGCAGATGGTAGCTACGTGGGGCAGGGTAGGATAGGCCTCTTCAAACTGGTTTACTCGCTCTGTAAAGGCGAGCACACTCTCGTCTGAATCGGTGGTTTTCAGGGTGGTCAGCTCTACACTTCCCATCAGGAATTTCTTCACTTCGAGATTATCGTTCTCGTGCACTTTCTCAGCAATGATTTTCTTCACTGCTTCCTTTACGTCCTCGTCTTTCACGTCGAGGTTGTACTTACTCAGAGCCTCCTCAATGCGGCTCTTCTCTGGCATCTCCACGTGGTGGTGGTGATGCTCGTGGTCGTGATTGTGTTCTGCCATAATTATGCTAATAGTTTTTTGTTATGTATATGTCTTAAAGAGTCTCTTTGCGTCTTCTTTTCGATGGATTTCTCGAGTTCTTTGGTGAGATCCACCCCCGTTTGATTGGCCAGGCAGAGGAGTACCCAGAGCACATCGGCCATCTCTTCGCCCAGATTATCCTTCTCGCCCTCCTTTAAGCTCTGATCGCCATATTTGCGAGCCATCACACGTGCCAATTCGCCAACTTCCTCCGTTAAAACGGCCATATTTGTGAGCTCGGAGAAGTAGCGCACACCATACTCCTTGATCCAACGATCCACCAATTCCTGTGCTTCTTTAATCGTCATCTTGCTCTCAACATTTGAATGAATAATATGATAATAGTCATCAGGATAATGACAATATACTGCTTGTTCTCGCGCTCGTATTCTTTCCAATGGAAAGCCTTATACAGAAATACCAGAAGGAACAAAGCTATGCCTATTCCGCAAAGCCATCCGCCATAAATCGAGCCCCAAACAAAGGAACTGACGACCCCAATAATCGCCAAAATCACTCCTGCCAGTTCTATTTCTCGAAGATACTTCTTCATGTTTTATAGTCCAAATAACGATAATCCGACGAGTACCAGGAAGGCGACGGAGATGTAGTTCGACATCTTGTCGTTTTCCTTCCAGTGGATGATGGTCCAAATGCTGGAAAGGGTCATGATACCAAGGCCAATCCAGATGAGGATTCCCATGCTTGCAACACGTCCAATGATGTAGCAAATGAGTGCAGCGAAGTTGACGTAATTCGTGATTTGTCTTCTGTCCATTGTTATTCTTTGTTTTTAGTATCCATGCATATCGTTACTGGACCATCGTTGAGTAATTCAACCTTCATATCTGCGCCAAATTCGCCCGTTCCAACGGGTTTTCCGATGGCTTCAGAAAGGTCTTTGCAGAACGCTTCGTAGAGTGGGATAGAGTGCTCGTGAGAGCCAGCACGGAACCAGCTGGGGCGATTACCTTTCTTATAGGAGGCATAGAGTGTGAATTGACTTACTACCAGAGCCTCGCCCTGTACATCATGTATTGAGCGATTCATCACATCGTTTTCATCGCCAAACACACGCAGATTGGCTATCTTCTTCACCAGCCAATCCACATCCTCCATCGTGTCCTCATCGCAAATGCCTAAAAGGATCAGGTATCCCTGACCTATTTTGCTTTTCACGTTGCCCTTGATGGTAACGCTGGCGTGGGTGACTCGTTGTATGACTGCTCTCATTTCTTGGAATTTTCGGCAAAGATACGATAATTCCTTGATAACTCCAAATTTCTTTGGATTTCATTTTGGAGTTTGTGACAATTGTGACAGTTTTTTCAGCATACCCCCTCCCTCTGAAGATACTATTATATATAATTATATATATATTTATTTATCCTTTAGTTTTGCAGTCGGAAACTTAGAGTCCCCGAACTCTTAATTATCCTTA
>R26__coassemble_338_pt1 | contig 30533 bp, 22 predicted proteins | sample R26__metabat2_high_PE_018 | metagenome-assembled genome bin R26
TGATGTGGATCAAGTGGACGTTCCCCCGTCTGCGTATCGACCAGATCCTGAAGCTGGAGTGGAAGTATCTCATGCCGCTGGCGCTGCTTAATCTGGTAATCATGACTGTAGTGGTCGCTCTCGGCCTATATATTAAATAAGGTATAGCAATGGAAGATAACAAAACATATTTCGGAGAAATCGGGCACGGCCTGAAGACTTTGGCCATTGGTATGAAGACCTCCTGGAAGGAATACTTCAAGGATTTCTTCACCAACAAGTCTACTGAGCAGTATCCCGAGAACCGCAAGACCACACTCCACGTGGCTAAGCGTCATCGCGGTCGCTTGACCTTCAAGCGCAACGAGGATGGCAGCTACAAGTGTACGGCTTGCACATTGTGCGAGAAGGCCTGTCCTAACGGAACCATCAAGATTACAGCCCACATGGCTGAGGATCCCGAGACAGGTAAGAAAAAGAAGGTGCTCGACGATTATGCGTACGATCTGGGCGACTGCATGTTCTGCCAGCTCTGTACCAACGCCTGCAACTTCGACGCCATCGAGTTTACAAACGACTTTGAGAACGCTGTGTTCGACCGCTCTAAGCTGGTGCTCCACCTCAACGAGGAGGTTTACCAGGGTGGTTCGCTGCCTAACCTTATCGATGGTGGCGCCGAGTGGGAAGTCGGCAAGTTTAACACTAAAACGAAGTAACGCGTTATGGGTAATACAATTATGTTCGTGATTCTCGCGGTGTTCATCATCGGCTCAGCGCTGATGTGTGTCACCACGACGAAGATTATGCGAGCCGCAACATTCATGTTGTTTGTGCTCTTTGGTGTGGCAGGCATCTATTTCCTGCTCGACTACACCTTCCTTGGAGCCGCTCAGATCTCTGTATATGCCGGAGGCGTTACGATGATCTATGTGTTCGCCATTCAGTTGGTGAGCAAGCGCACCCTTCAGGGTCTTGAGGAGCGAGTTAAGAGCAGCAAGATGATTGCTGGCGGTCTGGCAGCCTTTGCCGGACTGGTGGTAGTCTCTCTCATTCTGCTGAAGACAGGCTTCTACACTCAGGCAATTGCCAACGTAGAGGTGCCGATGAAGGAAATCGGTATGGCCCTCGTTGGTTCAGGTAAGTATCAGTATGTTCTGCCTTTCGAGTTCATCTCAGTATTCCTGCTGGCATGTATCATCGGAGGCTTGGTAGTAGCAAGAAAGGAGGATAAGGCATGATTCCCGTTGAATGTTATTTCGCACTCAGTGCCCTGTTGTTCTTTATTGGTGTCTATGGTTTCGTGACCCGTCGCAACCTGATCGCCATGCTCATCTCTGTCGAGCTGGTGCTCAATGCAGTCGACATCAACTTTGCTGCCATCAACCGTCTGTTGTATCCCAACGGCATGGAAGGCATGTTCATGACTCTCTTCGTGATCGGTGTTGCTGCTGCCGAAAGTGCTGTGGCCATCGCTATTATCATCAACGTATATCGCCGCTTCAAGAGCGACAGCGTTGAGGCTATCAAGAATATGAAAGGATAGTAGTTAAGATTAAACATTAAACGTTAAAGATTAAACATTATGTTTGAATATACAATCTTTATAATGCTTCTGCCGCTGCTGTCGTTCATCGTTCTTGGACTGGCCGGTATGAAGATGTCGCACAAGTTGGCCGGCTACATTGGCACTTGTTCACTCGGTATCGTAACGGTTCTCTCTTACCTCACGGCTTTCCAGTACTTCGGTATGGATCGTGTGGATGGCGTTTACCAGACGATTGTTCCGTATAACTTCACATGGTTGCCCCTGGGCAATCTGCACTTCGACCTCGGTATCCTGTTGGATCCTATCAGCGTCATGATGCTGATTGTGATTTCAACCGTTTCACTGATGGTTCATATCTACTCATTCGGCTATATGCACGGCGAGAAGGGCTTCCAGCGTTACTATGCTTTCCTGAGCCTCTTCACCATGTCAATGCTGGGCTTGGTACTGGCCACCAACATCTTCCAGATGTACATGTTCTGGGAGTTGGTAGGTGTATCATCTTACCTGCTCATCGGCTTCTACTATCCTTTGAAGCCTGCCATTGCAGCCTCTAAGAAGGCATTCATCGTCACCCGCTTTGCCGATATGTTCTTCTTGATCGGTATTCTGACCTTCGGCTACTTCACCGATTCGTTCAGCTTCTGGTTCTCTGACCAGGGCACCGATATCGTGATGGGCGTTGGCACCACACCGTTCATTCCTGGCAACATGCTCAAGGCCATCACTGCTGGCGGATTCATCATCCCCACAGCTTTGGTTCTGATGTTCATTGGTGGTGCTGGTAAGAGTGCCATGTTCCCCTTGCACATCTGGCTGCCCGATGCCATGGAGGGTCCTACGCCTGTATCTGCCCTGATTCACGCTGCTACCATGGTGGTGGCTGGTGTGTTCCAGATCGCCCGTATGTTCCCCTTGTGGATCCAGTATGCCCCTGAGGCCCTGTCAATCGTAGTCTGGGTGGGTGTGTTCACCGCTTTCTATGCCGCTGCTGTGGCTTGTGCCCAGAGCGACATCAAGCGTGTGCTCGCCTTCTCTACCATCTCGCAGATTGCCTTCATGATGGTGGCTCTGGGTGTCTGCACCGTTGGTCACGAGAGTCTGTGGGACAATCACGCACAGCTTGGTTTCATGGCTGGTATGTTCCATCTGTTCACCCACGCCATGTTCAAGGCCTGCCTCTTCCTGGGTGCCGGTTGTATCATCCACGCTGTTCATAGTAACGAGATGGCCCTCATGGGAGGTCTGCGCAAGTATATGCCTATTACGCATATCACGTTCCTCATCTCTTGTCTGGCCATTGCAGGTATCCCCTTCTTCTCGGGCTTCAGCTCAAAGGATGAGATTATCACGGCCTGCATGCACTACAGTCCTGTGGTAGGTTGGATCATGACTGGCATCGCCGCCATGACTGCCTTCTATATGTTCCGTCTGTACTACGGCATCTTCTGGGGTACTGAGAATGTGGAGGCCCACGAGCACCACACGCCCCATGAGGCTCCGCTCTCAATGACCATTCCTCTGATTGTACTTTGTATCATCACTGTTGGTGTGGGTGTTTACACCACGCTTGGCGGCTTCCTCGGCTGGGGTGGCTCGTTCGGCAGCTTTGTTACTGCTAGCGGTGAGGACTATACGATTCACTTCGATGTGCAGATCGCTGCTACCTCTACGATCATCGCAATCCTGAGCATCTGTCTCGCCACCTATATCTATAAGGGCGACACTCAGCCTATTGCCGATCGTCTGTACAAGCAGTTCCCACGTCTGCATCGTGCTGCCTACAAGCGTTTCTATCAGGACGAGATCTGGCAGTATGTTACACATCGTATCATCTTCCGTTGCGTTTCTACGCCTATTGCCTGGTTCGACCGTCACATCGTTGATGGCACGTTCAACTTCCTGGCATGGGGTGCTAACGAGGCTGGTGAGAGTATCCGTCCCTGGCAGAGTGGCGATGTTCGCCAGTATGCCGTTTGGTTCCTCACTGGCACGGTTGCTCTGACGTTGATATTGTTGTGCATCTAAATCGTAAATTGTAAAACGTCAAATAGAAAATTACAATTATGAGTATATTAAGTGTTTTCGTATTGATTCCCGCCCTGATGCTGTTGGGATTGTGGCTTGCCAAGAATCTCAATCAGGTGCGTGGTGTGATGGTGACTGGTGCCAGCTGCCTGTTGGCTCTCTCCATCTGGCTCACGATTTACTTTATCCAGGAGCGTGCCGCAGGTAACACGGCCGAGATGCTGCTTACTTATAGCGTGCCCTGGTTCAAGCCGTTGAACATTGCCTACTCGGTAGGTGTCGACGGCATATCGGTAGTCATGCTGCTCCTGTCGAGCATCATCGTGTTCACAGGTACCTTCGCCTCGTGGCAGCTCAAGCCGCTTACCAAGGAGTACTTCCTCTGGTTCACGCTGCTCTCCACGGGTGTGTTCGGCTTCTTCATCTCTACCGATCTCTTCACCATGTTCATGTTCTACGAGGTGGCTCTGATCCCGATGTACCTGCTGATTGGTGTCTGGGGTTCAGGTCATAAGGAGTACTCAGCCATGAAGCTTACGCTTATGCTGATGGGAGGATCTGCTCTGCTCATCCTCGGTCTGCTGGGCATCTATTACTTCAATGGTATCTATAGTGGCTCTTACACCTTCGAACTGACCACGATTGCAGCCAATCACTGCATTCCGAGCGACATTCAGAACCTGTTCTTCCCCTTCATCTTCATCGGATTCGGTGTGCTGGGCGCCCTGTTCCCATTCCACACATGGTCTCCCGATGGTCACGCTTCAGCGCCTACGGCAGTATCCATGCTCCACGCTGGTGTGCTCATGAAGCTGGGAGGTTATGGCTGCTTCCGCGTGGCTATGTATCTGCTGCCTGAGGCTGCCCAGGATCTTTCTTGGATCTTCCTCATCCTCACCACCATCTCCGTGGTGTATGGTGCCCTGAGTGCTTGCGTACAGACCGACCTGAAGTATATCAATGCTTACTCTTCGGTTTCTCACTGCGGACTGGTGCTCTTCGCCCTCTTGATGATGAGTCAGACGGCTGTTACTGGTGCTGTGCTCCAGATGCTGTCTCACGGCTTGATGACTGCCCTCTTCTTCGCCCTCATCGGTATGATTTACGGTCGTACCCACACCCGTGACATCCGCGAGCTCGCTGGTCTGATGAAGATCATGCCTTTCCTCTCAGTAGGTTACGTCATCGCCGGTCTGGCCAACCTCGGTCTGCCGGGCTTCTCAGGCTTCATTGCCGAGATGACCATCTTCGTTGGTTCGTTCACTGCCCATCCTATGGACGGCGACCCCAACACCTCGTTCCGCATGGTGGCCACCATCATCGCCTGTACGTCGATTGTTGTAACGGCAGTCTACATCCTGCGTGTTGTTGGTAAGATCCTCTATGGCGAGGTTGAGAACAAGCACTTCCTCGAGCTCACCGATGCTACATGGGATGAGCGCGTTGCAGTGATCTGCCTCATTTTCTGTGTGGCTGGTCTGGGTACGTTCCCCTTCTGGGTGAGCGACATGATCTCGCCTGCGGCAGGCAGCATTCTTCATTCAATTGGTGTCATGTAAAAGTTAGGAGGACTTAAGATATGAATTACGGACAATTCTTAAATATGATGCCCGAGGCATTACTCGTTCTCTGGCTTTTAATCGTGTTTGTAGCCGACTTCAGTCTGATGAAGAGCGAGCGCAAGGTCAGCGTGCTTGGTAAGCTCACTGCCGCCCTGCTGCTGTGTCAGACCATCCTGATGTTCGGCATCCAGCCCTCCGAGGCTTTCGGCGGACTCTATGTATCGTCGGCTGCCGTGAATGTCATGAAGACCATCCTGGCCTTCGGTACGTTCATCGTAGTGGTGATGGCCCAGCCTTGGGTTGAGACCCAGAAGCGCCTGGCCGGTGAGTTTTATATGCTTACGCTCAGCACTCTGCTGGGTATGTATGTCATGATGTCTTCGGGCAACTTCCTGCTGTTCTTCCTCGGTCTCGAGATGGCCTCAGTGCCCCAGGCCTGTATGGTGGCCTTCGATCGCGATCGTAACGACAGTGCCGAGGGTGCCGCCAAGTACATCCTCGTGGCTACCTTCTCCAGCGGCGTCATGCTGTTCGGTATCTCGTTCATCTATGCCGCTACGGGTACGCTCTACTTCGACGATGTGGCTGCTGTCATCACGGCTAAGCCCCTCACCATCATGGGTCTGGCCTTCTTCTTCAGCGGTCTGGGCTTCAAGATTTCGCTCGTGCCCTTCCACTTCTGGACCGCCGACACCTATCAGGGAGCCCCCACACCTGTTACTGGTTACCTCAGCGTCATCTCTAAGGGTGCTGCCGCCATCACGCTGTGCACCATCCTGATGAAGGCCTTCGCTCCTATGGTCGAGTATTGGGACTACATGCTCTATGTAGTGATCGTACTCTCCATCACGGTGGCCAACCTCTTTGCCATCCGTCAGTCAGAGCTCAAGCGATTCATGGCGTTCTCCAGTATCTCGCAGGCCGGCTATATCATGCTCGCTGTGGTAGGCAATTCTCAGCTGGGCATCGCCTCGCTTACTTACTATGTACTCGTTTACATCGTAGCCAATATGGCCGTCTTCACCGTTATCAATGTGGTGGAGCGCAACAACGGAGGCCGCACCGACATGGCAGCCTACAACGGATTCTACCAGACCAACCCCAAGCTCTCGTTCCTCATGACGTTGGCGCTGTTCTCGCTGGCAGGTATTCCCCCGTTCGCTGGTATGTTCTCTAAGTTCTTCGTGTTCATGGCCGGCGTTCAGAACGGTCAGCCTCTGGCTTACTTCGTGGTATTCGTAGCCTTGGTCAACACGGTAGTGTCACTCTACTACTACCTGCTCATCGTGAAGTGCATGTACATCACGAAGACCGACAGCCCGCTGCCCACGTTCAAGAGCGACTGCTACACACGTACGGCTCTCGCCATCTGCACTGCCGGCATCGCCCTCTTCGGCGTTGTCAGCTGCATCTACGAGTGGATTGCCGCTGCTGGCATGTAATTTATGAAAAAGGTATATAAGGCACATATCCTCTTTACCAAGGAGCGTACCGGCTTTGAGGTGCTCGAGAATGGTTATGTAGCCGTTGAGGACGGTTGTGTGGGAGGTGTATCCACCAGTCTTTCCTCACTTGGTTGCGATGAGCAGACGGTCACCGACTTTGGTGACTGCCTGCTCATTCCCGCTATGAACGATATGCACGTTCATGCCCCTCAGTATCGCAACCAGGGCATTGCTATGGATCTCGAGCTGCTGCCTTGGCTGCAGAACTACACCTTCCCCGAGGAGAAGAAGTATGCCGATGCGGCCTATGCCGAGCGCATGTATCGCCGCTTCATCCGCGACATGTGGCGCTTTGGCACCATGCGTTCTTGCGTGTTTGCCACCATCCATACTGCGAGCACCCGTCTGCTCATGAACCTCTTCCGCGAGGCTGGCATGGGCGCCATGGTGGGCAAGGTGGCTATGAATCGCAACTGCCCGCCCGAGTTGATTGAGTCGGTCGAGGATATGGTGGATGGTTACGAGTCTCTCATCGCCGAGTTTGGTAATCTCTCACCTCTTACCTCTAACCTCTCACCTCTGGTTCGCCCCATCATCACTCCGCGCTTCGTACCCTCATGTACCTCCGAGATGCTGCAGGCCTGTGGCGATCTGGCCGCCAAGTACCAGTTGCCCGTACAGTCTCATCTCTCCGAGAACATGGCTGAGATACAATGGGTTCATACCCTCGAGCGCGAGAGCACCAGTTATGGCGATGCCTATAACCGTTATGGCCTCTTCGGTCAGACGCCCACCATCATGGCCCATTGCGTATGGACCGCTGGCGAGGAGTTGGAGTTGATGAAGCGCAATCATGTCATGGTGGCCCATTGCCCCACGTCAAACCTCAATATCGCCTCCGGCTTAGCCCCCATCCGCACCTTCATCGAGGAGGGTGTGCCTGTAGGTCTTGGCAGCGATATCAGCGGTGGTCACGATCTCAGCATCTTCCGCATGATGGTCTATGCCATTCAGGTCAGCAAGATGCACTATCAGCAGAACCACGACCGCGCGTTCCTCACGCTCCCCGAGGTCTTCTGGCTCGCCACCAAGTCGGCCGGCAGCTTCTTCGGTCGTGTGGGCAGTTTCGAGCCCGGTTACGAGTTCGATGCAGTCGTTATCGACGATCACGATCTCAATCACGACAATTACTCGCTTCTCCATCGCTTGGAGCGCTTTATCTACCTTGGCGATGATCGCCACATCACCCATCGCTTCTGCCGCGGCCAAGAAATCCCCGAGCCGAAGATTATCTAGGTGATTCTGTAAAGAATATATGCCCCAAAAAGTGCCTCTCTGATTGTTTAATCTAGAACGACAGAGAGGCACTTTTGGGTTGGTTTTGAGTTATGTACTTACTTATTGGAGGTTTCACAGTGTGTAACAATGTGTTTAGATATCACTTTAGGGTCGTTTAGATAGTCTTTTTCAGTCGTTCGAATATCTTCTATATAGTGAAAGACTATATTTGAACGAGTGAAAGATGCCTTTTCGATGGGTGAAAGACTATGTTTCGATGAACATAAAGTGACCCCCTATTTCGTCTAAAAACGTAACCCGTTAGCTATCAGGTAGTTAACAAAAAGGCTCAAAACATGCGTATTTGCAGCCATCTGACTACTTGCTGGCTAAAAAGCCAGTATTATTTGCCAATTTGTCAATATTATTAATATATCGCTTACCCTATCAGCTTGAGGATCTGCTTCTCGGAGGCTTCGGGGAGGAGGGTGGCGAAATGAGTCTTGAGGCGGGCGAAGGACTCCTCGGGGGTGCGAGGGCAACGGCAGGCCTCGGGGCCTAACAGGCGTTCGGGCAATGTGAGGAGCGACCAGCCCCAGCCGTATTCGTGATTGTGCTTATCGAGAGGGTAAACGAAATCTTCAGTGATGATGCGGCATTGCATCTGCAGGCGGGTGATGTAGCTATCGAAGCGGCTGCGCATCTTTGGGCCTGTGAAACCACAGGCGGCGCGAAGCTCGCGGGTGATGAGACTGCCCTCCTGACCAAGGGTGAAGAGGATGGCCTCTTCGATGCTGCCCTCGGCGGGGACGGCGTGGCGGCTGCGACGGAGGTTGCAGAGATCGGGCCACCAGTCGAGACTGACGAAGCCGGCCTTGCCAGCGAAGAACTTGCCATAAACGCAATGGCCCTCGGAAACGATGGGGCCCTTCCACTTCCACAAGGGCCAGTCCCATCCGCCATCGGGGAAAACCACATAACGACATTCGTCATCGACCAGCTCCTCGGCGGAATAGCCGGGGATGCCGCTGTCGAGCAGGGGCAGGAAGCCTATCTGCTGGATGAGCGCCATGAGCTCAGGACAGGAGTGAATCTGCGAGGGAATCATTTCAATGCTTCTTTAAGAAAACGGGGGGTGTAGCCTTTCTTCGACTTGGCCACCTGCTCGGGGGTGCCACAGGAGAGGATCTGACCGCCCTTGCGACCGCCCTCGGGACCGATGTCGATGATCCAGTCGGCGAGTTTGATAACATCGAGATTGTGCTCGATGATGATGACGGTGTTGCCACGATCCACAAGGCGCTGCAGCACATCCATGAGGATGCGGATGTCCTCGAAATGAAGGCCCGTGGTGGGCTCGTCGAGGATATAGAGGGTCTTGCCGGTATCGCGCTTCGATAGTTCGGTAGCCAGTTTGATGCGCTGGCTCTCACCACCAGAGAGGGTGGTGGAGGGCTGGCCGAGCTTGATATAGCCGAGGCCCACATCCTGAATGGTCTTGATCTTGCGGAGGATATCGGGCACGTTCTCGAAGAACTCCACAGCCTGATTGATGGTCATATCGAGCACATCGGCGATGGACTTGCCCTTATAGCGTACCTCGAGCGTCTCGCGATTATAACGCTTGCCATGACACTCCTCGCAAGGCACCTGTATATCGGGCAGGAAGTTCATCTCGATGGTCTTATAACCATTGCCGCCACAGGTTTCGCAGCGGCCACCCTTGACATTGAACGAGAAGCGGCCGGGCTTATAGCCACGGATCTTGGCCTCGGGCAGATTGACGAAGAGCGAGCGGATATCGCTGAACACACCGGTATAGGTGGCAGGATTGGAGCGGGGCGTGCGACCGATGGGGCTCTGATCGACATTCACCACCTTATCGATGAGTTCCAGGCCCTCGATACTATCGTAAGGCATGGGAGCCTTGAGCGAGTGATAGAAGTGTTGCGAGAGGATGGGCTGCAGAGTTTCGTTGATGAGGGTACTCTTGCCCGAGCCGCTGACGCCAGTGACGAGGATGAGACAGCCGAGGGGGAACTCTACATCGACATGCTTGAGGTTATTGCCTGAGCAGCCTTTTAATATTAGGCTCTGGCCGGAACCCTTACGCCGCTTCTCGGGGATGGCTATCTGCTGCTGACCGTTCAGGTACTGAGCGGTAATCGTATCGGTCTTGAGCATCTCCTGGGGCGTGCCCTGGAAGACCACCTCGCCACCCTTGCGACCAGCACGGGGGCCAATGTCGACGATATAATCGGCATTGAGCATCATGTCCTCATCGTGCTCCACGACGATGACGGTGTTGCCAAGATCGCGCAGTTCCTTGAGCGAACGGATGAGTCGCTCGTTGTCGCGCTGGTGCAGACCGATGGAGGGCTCGTCGAGGATATAGAGCACATTGACGAGTTGCGAACCGATCTGAGTGGCCAGGCGGATGCGCTGGCTCTCACCACCTGAGAGCGAGGCCGACTGGCGATTGAGCGCAAGATAGTCGAGACCAACCTCGAGCAGGAAGTCGAGGCGAGTGCGGATCTCCTTGAGGATTTCATGGGCGATCTGCTGTTGCTGATGATCCAGATGTGACTCGACTTCGTCGAGCCACTCACGGAGCTCAGCAATATCCATCGAGGCGAGTTCGGAGATGTTCTTATCCCAAACACGATAGGAGAGGGCCTCGCGATTGAGGCGCTGACCATGACACTCTGGGCACTCGCACTCGGCGAGGAACTGATCGGCCCACTTCTGACCCGCCGCACTCTCATCGTTCTCCATGACATTGCGCAGATACTTGATGATGCCATCGAACGAGACGAAGTAATCGCTGGTGGTATGGACCACCTCCTTGCTGATGCGCACATTTTCGAGCGACCCATAAAGCAGCTCCTGCATGCACTCGTCGGGGATGTCCTGAATGGGCGTTTCGAGGTCGCACATTTCCGAACTGCGTTCGCCTGCCCGTAGCCTTTCGTACTTCTTCAGGATGGCTTCCACCTGCCAGAAAATCATCTGATTCTTATACTTGCCGAGGGGCGCGATGCCGCCTTCGCGGATGCTCAACGAGCGATCGGGGATGACTTTCGCAAGGTCGATCTGATTGATAACGCCCAAGCCCTTGCAATGCGGACAAGCCCCTTGGGGAGAATTGAACGAAAAATTGTTAGGCGCTGGGTCTGAGTAACTTATGCCTGTAGTAGGGCACATCAATCGCTTGGAGAAATGCTTCACAGAACCAGTGTCTTTGTCGAGAATCATGATGAGTCCTTCGCCCTGTTTCATGGCGATGGCCACCGACTTCTTGAGGCGCTCTTCGTCGCCCAGCGAGACGGCGAGTTTATCGATCACCACCTCGATATCGTGGTTCTTATAACGATCCACTTTCATGCCGCTGGTGATCTCCATCATCTCGCCATCGACACGGATGTTGAGGTAGCCCTTGCGGCGCATGGCCTCGAAAAGCTCGCGATAATGACCCTTACGACTCTTGACCAGCGGAGCAAGAATAAAGATGCGATGGCCGGCATAGTCGTGGAGGATCATGTCGAGCACGCGTTCCTCGGTATACTTCACCATCTCCTCGCCAGTGGCGTAGCTGTAGGCTCGGCCAGCGCGGGCAAAGAGCAATCGCATGTAGTCGTAAATCTCGGTGGTGGTGCCCACAGTAGAGCGGGGGTTCTTGTTGGTGGTCTTCTGCTCGATGCTGATGACGGGCGAGAGGCCGGTAATCTTATCGACATCGGGGCGCTCCATGCCACCCAGGAAGTTGCGGGCATAGGCCGAGAAAGTCTCGATATAACGCCGTTGACCCTCGGCAAAGATGGTATCGAAGGCCAGCGATGACTTGCCTGAGCCACTGAGACCCGTAATCACAGTGAGGGAGTTGCGGGGTATCTCCACATCGATGTTCTTCAGGTTGTGGACCCTCGCGCCATATACATTGATTTTATCGTCTTGTCTTTCCACTTAATTACCTAATCACCTAATCACATTTTAATAATTCTTTTCATACCCTCTGAGCAGGTTGACGTCCTTGCGGATGTTATAGGTGCGCCCATCGATACCCCTCGCCTTGACGAGTACGAAGTACACACCATCGGCCACATCGCGACCATTATAAGTGCCGTCCCATCCCTTATCGGGATCAGTCCACTCAAAAAGCTTCTGCCCCCATCTATTAAAAATGTACGCGTGGAAATCCTCGATGTTCTGACAGGTCTTGGCTTTGTACTCATCGTTATGACCATCGCCATTGGGCGAGAAGGCATTGGGGAACACCAGTTTGCTCTCGTAACCAGTAACAACGACGGAATCCTCGACCTCCTCCTGACAGAAGGCCAGCAGGGGCATCAGTGCCACGAGAAGGGATAAGAAAAGACGTTTATTGCTCATTTTTATATGCATTATCGTGCAAAGATACGAAATAATTTGTATATATCAAAATTGTTTTGTACTTTTGTAGGCGAAAAAGGAAAATTTAGAGTTTATGACACGACTTTTAAGATACTACACGCTGATAGCAGCACTCTTCCTGGCAGTGGGAATTACCTCGGCTCAGGTGACGGAATCCATACGTGGACTGCACAAGGTGAAGAAGAAGGAGACTATCTTCGGCATCTCCAAGATGTACGGTATCACAATAGACCAACTCATAGAGGCCAACCCTGAGATGAAGACGCCCGACTACGAGCTGAAGAAGGGTACGATCTTAAAAATTCCGTTTGCCACTATGCAGTTGCAGACGCAGGAAGCGCCGAAGCAGGAGGCACCAAGCGCCAACGATGTGCGCAATCGCGAGATAAGACTGGGCGTGATGCTGCCACTACACGATATCAATGGCGACGGCAAGAGAATGGTGGAATACTACCGCGGCGTGCTGATGGCCTGCGACAGTGTGAAGAAACTGGGCATATCGGTGAATGTGCATGCCTGGAACACCCCTGAAGACTGGGATATCCGTCAGACACTGCTGGACGAGGATGCCGCCAAGTGTGATATCATCATCGGTCCGCTGTACTCTAAGCAGATGGATGCCCTCTCGAATTTCGTGGAGAAGCACGACATTCAGCTCGTGATCCCCTTCTCGATCAATGCGCCACAACTGACCACCAACCGCCACATCTTCCAGATTTATCAGACGCCCAACGAGATTACGGAGGCATCGGTAAACAGATTCGTGGAGCAGTTCCGCGATTTCCACACGGTGATCATCGACTGCAACGATTCTACCAGCAAGAAGGGCGCTTTTACCACTGGCATCCGCCGACAGATGGAGCAGAAGAATATGACCTACTCGCTGACCAGTCTGAAATCGGACGAGGATGCTTTCTCAAAGGCATTCAGTCGTTCGAAGTCGAACGTGGTGGTGCTGAACACAGCCCGTTCGCAGGAGTTGGGCGTGGCCTTCTCGAAGATCAACGGACTGAAGGTGATGGTGCCTGAGCTGAACATCACTATGTTTGGCTATACCGAGTGGCTGATGTACACGCAGAGATATCTGGAGAATTTCTATAAGTACAACACGTATATCCCGTCGACCTTCAACTACAACCCGCTCACATCGGCCACCCAGCGCATAGAGCAGAAATACCGCTGGAATTTCCATAGCGACATGCAGAACCGACTGCCGAGACTCGCCATTACGGGTTTCGACCAGGCTTACTTCTTCCTGCGCGGACTGCATAAGTATGGCAAGACATTTAATGGCGCAGCTGGTATGCTGGGCTATGCCCCTGTGCAGACGCCGTTGCAGTTTGAGCGCTATGGCAATGGCGGACTGAGAAACAACATGCTGATATTCGTGCACTACGCTCCTGACCATCGCGTGGAGACGATCAAGTTCTAATAGTAAATAGGAAAACTATCAATGAGAAATATGATGAAAGGGCTGTTAAGGTGTGTGGTAAAGGTTTTACCTTTTTACCTTTTTACCCTTTTACCTTTAAACGCATCCGCCCAGATCGGTAAGTACCGCTCGGATTTTGCCATGGGTGTGAATGGCGGCTATATATTAAGTAATGTGCAATTTGTGCCCAAGGTGCCCCAGGGTATGCTGGGCGGCATCACTGCTGGTATCACGGCCCGCTATACCTGCGAGAAGTACTTCAACAGCATCTGTGCTGTGACGGCAGAGTTGAACTACGCCCAGATAGGTTGGAAGGAGGACATCCTGGATATGAACGATCAGCCTGTGCCCCTGCATACCGATCCCACGCAGAATCTGTACTATACGAGGAAAATGACTTATGTGCAGGTGCCCCTGTTGGCCCGCCTGGGATGGGGTAGGGAGCGCAACGGGTTCCAGGGCTTTATCCAACTGGGTCCGCAGTTCGGCTATTTCCTCAGCGACAAGATCGATAGCAACTTCGATGTGCACGATCCTGCTTTCAATCCTGATATAGATGAGGAGGGCTACTTCAACCCAGAATACAAGTATGGCAAACTGAGGGCCAGCCATGTGGTGGCTCAGGACACGATGGCCGTGAAGAACAAGTTCGACTATGGTATCGCCGTGGGCGCAGGCTTGGAGTACAGCAACCGTCACTTGGGGCATTTCATCATCGAAGGCCGCTACTATTACGGTCTGGGTAACATCTATGGTGCCACGAAGCGCGACTACTTTGGCCGCTCCAACTTCGGCAACATCGTCATTAAGTGTACCTACCTCTTTGACATCATCAGAACCAAAGATTCTAAAATTAAATAACTATGTTTGAAGGACAACCAAAAGGTTTATTTGCGTTGGCACTGGCCAACACAGGTGAGCGATTCGGCTACTATACGATGCTCGCCGTATTTGCATTGTTTTTGAGAGCCAACTATGGATTGTCGCCCGCCCTGGCTGGTACCATCTATAGCGCGTTCCTCATGTTAGTGTATTTCTTCCCGCTGATCGGTGGTATCATGGCCGATAAGTTCGGATTCGGCAAGATGGTAACAACGGGTATCATGATCATGTTTGGTGGTTACCTGCTGCTGTCGGTTCCCCTCGGTGGCGACACAACGGCACTGGTGGTGATGCTGGCTGCCCTGTTGCTCATCGGATTTGGAACTGGTCTGTTTAAGGGTAACCTTCAGGTGATGGTGGGCGACCTGTACAACGATCCGAAGTACAAGGATAAGCGCGACTCTGGTTTCTCCATCTTTTATATGGCCATCAATATCGGTGCCCTGTTTGCACCTACGGCTGCCATTAAGATCAAGGAGTATGCCGAGACGGCTCTGGGCTACTCAAGCAACGATGCCTATCACTTCTCGTTTGCTGTGGCTTGTGCATCGCTGATCTTGTCGATCGCTATCTACTACATGTTCCGTTCTACCTTCCGTCATACGGAGGGAGGCACGAAGAAGGCTGCCGCTGCCGATGCTGCACCTGTAGAGGAGCTGTCGAAGGAAGAGACCTCGCAGCGCATCGTGGCTCTGTGTCTGGTATTCGCCGTGGTGATCTTCTTCTGGATGGCATTCCATCAGAACGGATTGTCGCTGACCTACTTTGCTGACGAGTTTACCGCTCAGTCGGCTGAGGGCTTGCAGGCCATGTGCTTCAACGTGTGGAACCTCGTGGCTGTGATCTTCATCGTATATGCACTGTTCTCACTCTTCCAGAGCAAGACTGGTAAGGGTAAGGCTATTTCTGCCATTGTCATCTGGATGGCTTTGGCATTCCTCTGCCTGTCGTACGATGCAGATGGCAGCATCACCGTTTCCGCACCTATCTTCCAGCAGTTCAACCCCTTCTATGTGGTGGCTCTGACGCCAGTGTCGATGGCTATCTTCGGTGCGCTGGCTGCGAAGGGTAAGGAACCCTCTGCTCCGCGTAAGATTGCCTATGGTATGATTGTGGCTGCAGTGGCTTACGCTCTGATGGCCTTTGGCTCATTCGGACTGCCCATGCCTCAGACGGAGATGGGTCCCGATGGTAATCCTGTAGCAGTACATGTGGCCGACGTGACGCCCAACCTGCTGATCATGGTTTATCTGGTGCTAACCTTTGGTGAGCTGTTGCTCTCGCCCATGGGTATCTCGTTCGTATCGAAGGTGGCTCCTCCCAAGTATAAGGGTATGATGATGGGTGGCTGGTTCGTGGCTACGGCTATTGGTAACCAGCTCGTTGTGGTTGGCGGTCTGCTTTGGGGCGCTGTTCCCCTCTGGGTATGCTGGAGCGTATTCCTGGGTGTCTGCCTCGTGGCTGCCATCTTCATGTTCGCCATGATGAAACGACTCGAAAAGGTTTGCTAATAATACATATTAGATAGATGAGCCTCATCCCGTTTTTTGTGCTTATCGCATTAATCTCATGTTGCGTTGCCGTATTCGGCAGCGCAACATTGGATGGTGCCTCGCAGGTGTCGCTGTTGGTGGCTTCGGCTGTGAGTGTGCTGATAGGCCACTTTACAAAACGCCTGGAATGGGAGAATCTTGAAAAGGAACTAACGGATAAGATAGCAAGTTGTACGCCTGCCATCATTATCCTTCTGTTGATTGGTGCCATCGGTGGCACATGGATGGTGTCGGGCATCGTACCCACGATGATCTACTATGGTATGCAGATTATCCGGCCTGAGGTGTTCTTCGTGAGCAGTAGTCTGCTTTGTGCCTTGGTGAGTCTGATGATTGGCTCGTCGTGGACCACTGTGGCTACCATTGGACTGGCCTTGATGGGAATCGGAAAGGCACATGGTTTCGACGATGGCTGGATAGCCGGTTCTATCATCACGGGTGCTTACTTTGGCGATAAACTGTCGCCCTTGAGCGATACCACGGTGTTGGCATCTACTGTGTCGGGTACGCCGTTGTTTACGCATATCCGTTATATGCTGTTTACTACTGTGCCTACGTTCTGTATCTCACTCACCATCTTCCTGATAGCCGGTTTCACGATGGATGTGCAGGGGCATGGCAATGTGGCGGAGTTTATGGATGGACTGCAGCATACGTTTGTCATCTCGCCATGGCTATTGATTGTGCCTGTGCTGACGGGTATCATGATTGCCCGAAAGTGGCCTTCGATGGTGGTGCTGTTCATGGCCATTATGCTTGCTGCGATTGTAGGACTGCTGGTGCAGCCTGATTTGGTGAAGCAGATTTCGGGTCATTCGGGCATGCTGGACTCGTATAAGGGCATGATGCAGGTATGCTATGGCTCGACGAACATCGAGACGGGTGTGCCTATGCTGAATGAACTGGTGCATACGAGTGGTATGGCTGGTATGATGCCTACCATCTGGCTGATTATCTGTGCCCAGACGTTTGGCGGCGCCCTGACGGCTACAGGTCAGTTGCAGGATCTGATGCGTATCGTTCTCCGTTGGGTGAGGGGTGCTGCTTCGTTAGTGGCCTCGACAGTTGGAACGGCTATCTTCTGTAACATCGCCATGGCCGATCAGTATCTGTCGATTATGCTCTCTAGTTCCATGTTTAAGGATACTTATCGTGAGAAGGGCTATGAGCCTCGTCTGTTGAGTCGTAGCTGTGAGGATGGTGCCACTGTGACCTCGGTACTGGTGCCTTGGAACACTTGTGGACTTACACAGAGCACAGTGCTGGGTGTGGCTACGCTGACCTATCTGCCTTATTGTTTCTTTAATTATCTTTCGCCCCTGATGAGTATCTTTATCGCCTCCATCGGTTGGAAGATTAAGCGGGCAGAGAATCAGACTGACGTCTTAATGAACAAAGAATAATGAAGAGAGTTCTTTTTTCATTATTCATTCTTCATTTTTGTTTTAGCCCAGCAAGGGCGCAATCCCTGACTTTTGTAGAATTGAACTGCGAGAACCTCTTTGATTATCGCCATGATGAGGGAAAGGACGATTCTGAATATCTGCCTGAGGCTACGCGCCATTGGACCAAGAAACGCTATTGGCGCAAGTTGAACAACATCGCCCAGGAACTGTTGTCGACATCGGATGAAGGAATCCCTGATTTGATAGCTTTATGCGAGATAGAAAATGACTCAACGATGCGCGACTTGGTTCGCAGGTCGCTATTAAGGAATGCTGGCTATGAGTATCTCACGACTTCCTCGCCCGATCTTCGTGGCATCGATGTGGCGCTATTGTATTCGCCTTTCTCGTTTGTACCTATCCGTAGCTACTCTTTGAGGGTGACACCTGTGGAGAAGATGCGCCCTACACGTGATATACTCTATGCTTGTGGGGAAATTGCCTCAGGTGACACGCTCCATGTGTTTGTGGTTCATCTGCCCAGCCGTTTTGGAGGCGAGCGTTATAGTCGTCCATTCCGTCAGGCTGCTGCCAATCGTCTTTGTGAGGCTGTGGATTCTATCTATGCCGTTTCTTCGCAGCCTCAGATTTTGATAGCTGGCGACTTCAATGATGGCGCAGAGAGTGAGATTTTGCAAGGAATCTGTCGTCATCGTCTTCATAATCTCACGCAACAAGCTGAAGCTCCAGAGGGCGTACACGGCACTTATCGCTATCAGGGAGAGTGGGAAAGCATCGACCATATTCTGGGCTCGCCTTCGATATCAAAGAAAGTGGAATCAGCACGGATTCATGCCCCCATGTTCCTCCTTGAGGAAGAACGCAAATACGGAGGCCTCAAGCCTCGACGTACATACAACGGCATGCGCTATCAACCAGGCTATAGCGACCACCTGCCTTTGGTTGTTCGGATCAAGTGGTTATAACGCCATCATCACATTGTGCTTTTCAGTCTCGGGTTTGAATTTCGGACTGAAGAGATCGCGCTCAGGTTTGTATACCTTGGTTTGGATGCCTGCCAGATTGAAAAGCAGATGGCAGATGTTGTCGGTAGTAAATGCCTTGTCGATAGCTTGCCCGATAGCCTGCCATTCTGATTTATGTTGTTGTTTCCACTTGTCGCTTGCCCAGACGATGAAGGGGACCTCTATTTGATATTTAATGATGTTAAGATCGCTGCTGGTGCCTTCATCCAACATGGTTCGTCCGCAATAGTCGCGATAATCGTAAACCTCCTCGCCATGATCGGAGAAATAAATAAGCACTGTATTGGTGTCGCTAAACATATCCATGATGTGCTTGATAACCTCGTCGTTATAGCGGGTGGCATTGTCGTAGTCAACAACCTCCTGGCGACTGATATCCGTCAGGAATGCGTGCTTATAGGGAATATCATCGAAGGTGTATTTCAGATATTTTTTCTCGTGGGGATACTGAGCACTTGCTGGTACATGCTGACCAAATAGGTGGAATATCACCAAGTTATGACTACCCATTTTCGACTTCTCATTCTTCTCGAAATCAGTAATCAGTTCCTTGTCGAAGGTAAAACAGTTCTCATTGATAGCTGTGTATGACTGTTGCTGGATTTGTTTGTTAAACAAGATGGAATTAAGGGTGAAACTCCAGGGTTGATCCTGACCTACTTGATATTGGTTATCCCAAAGCCATACGTCGTAACCTGCTTTCTTGAAGATGGCAGGGAAGAAGGGAGCGTCATGCCATCTCTCGCCCTCAAAGACGCTATTACAGCAGAATACGTTCTTCAGCACGATACTTGTCATGTTGAAGGGGGCTTGTACATGGGTAAATGCGTAAAGATTGCCTTTCTCCTGCTCTTCGCATTGATATGGATTCGTATCAAGTGGATAGCCATAGAGTGGAGAGTGGTATTTGTTGTACGACTCGCCAATCACCAGTATAATGTTCAGAGAGTCACTCTCAACGGGTTTAACATCTACCAGACTGTTTTCCGTCGCCTCAATCATGAAGTCTAAGTCTGCATCTGCAAGATTGATGGCAGCAAAGGAATAGAAGAGGTTGGGCATGGGCATAATGTGGTAGTAGAGCTTGTTCCTAATCCACACTTCTGCATCGTATGCTCGCTTACATCTTACTAGCTCCCAGTATCTCTGGATGGTTCCGATACTTCCAATTAATCCTATCAGAAGTATCACAGCTATAACGCACATAGAGACTGTCTTCGAAGCGAACTGGGTGATTCGCTTGTTGAATCGCTCACCAAGGATGGTTAGGGCTAAAAGCACACCCACAATGACGACTGTTTTAAACGTACCTGAGGTAAAGAAGTATTTCTGAAAGAAACCTGATACTTCCTTGCTGTTGGTCTCAAATAAGAGGAGTATGATGTTGGGCGCTATATCAGAGTTAAACTGGTAAAGCAAATAGCAGTTAAACGTATAAATGATAAACAGCACGACATAGAAGAATACCTTCAGATGGATCTTCTTCAAGAAATACGAGCATACGCAAATCAGGTATGCCATGAAGATCATCTCCGTGAGATCCTTCATGATGTCGGAGAACTCTACTTCGTGAAAGAGGTGGTAGTGATAAGCTACATCGAAAGCTCCAAGAAGGAAGATGGAGATAATAAACAGCGTTAGATTCGTAATTACTGGTAAAAGAATTCGTTTCATATCGCTGTTATTTTCTGATATTAGGCAATTGTAGGCCGTAGCCTTTTTGGCGATTGACGTAGAACATGGCAACGGCGGTGAGGGCTGCACCTAGGGCTGTAAAGCCAAAGATGAGCATGGATGTGGTATAGGTGGGGTCAGTCTCGTTGGCTCTGCCCACGAACATAGGTATGATGGCACGTCCGAAGTTCTGGATGAAGAATATCATCGAGTAGGCTGTGCCTAAACATTTCAGGGGGATAATCTTGGGTACGCAGGGCCACAGGGCTGCTGGGGCCAATGAGTAGCCAATGCTAAGAATCACCATTAGGGCGATGGCTACTGCGGAGCCTCCGCCATATCCCTCGAAGCCAGCAGGGATGGGCAATGAGAAGCCGAAGTGTACGAAGGTCAGCATCAAGGCTCCTGTGATGACGAGTGTCACGCCCTTGCCATAACGATCGTAAACCAATCCGAAGAGTGGCGTCATCAGGATGGTGCCGAATGGTGCTATCGATGAGAAGAAGCCTGCAATGTCAGGATCGACTCCATATTTCATCACCATGAGTTTGGTGGAGAACTTCAGGAAGGGCGAAACGGCAGAGTAGAAGAGCACACAGAAGAGCGTAATCAGCCAGAAGCCTGGATTTCGTAAGGTAACGAGAATGTCGGAAAGGCGGAATTCGTCTGAAGAGTCCGTTGAGGAATCAGATGCTTCCTTAGAATTCCCAAGGTTGTCTAATCGGCGATCCATCACGCAGAACACCAGGAATGCCAGCAGTCCGATGATGAGGAATGCCAGCGATACCAGCAGAGGTGTTGATAAGGTGAAATGGCGAGCGATGGGGGCGGAGATACTCAGGGCTGCTGCTGTGCCAAGGCGAGCCATCGCCAACTGGATGCCCATGGCCAGAGCCAGCTCATGACCTGTAAACCAACGTACCATAGCCTTCGAGACGGTGATACCAGTCATCTCGTAGCCTACGCCAAAAACAGCGAAACCAAACGAGGAGACTGCTACAGACATGGGCAACTCGAAACCAAAGAACGAGACGATTTCAGTACCAAAGTCGGTAGTTACGCCATAGAGTTTCAATAGTGTTCCCACCACCATCAGACTACAAGCCAGAACGCCTGTAAAGCGGATGCCCATCTTGTCGAGAATCAGTCCCGAGAAGAAGAGCATCAGCAGGAAGACGTTAATCAGTCCACTTGAACCAGAGAAGAATCCGTAGTCGCTAGGTGTCCAACCAAGTCCACCCTGACTACGTGGGGCCTCCAACAACGTCTCGAGGGGCGACATCACATCGTTGACGAAGTAACCCATCATCATGGCAGTGGCCACGATGAAGAGTACTGTCCATCTGGCGACAGGTGAGTCGTTGAGTCGTTGTCGGATAACCTCTGTCATGTAATCACCTTTTCACCTATTCACATTTACTTTTTCTTCACAGGGTCGCAGGTCAATCCACAACCCAGTTTCTTGAAGATTTTACGATCCACCTCCGAGAGCATTACTGTGGTATGTACCTGACAATCACGCAGTTTTGGTAACTGAGCTAAAGCCTTGCGACAATTCTCGTCGTGGGTGGAAAGCACGCTGAGGGCTACGAGCACCTCGTCAGTATGCAGACGGGGATTCTTACCTCCCAGGTATTCAATCTTCGTTTTCTGAACGGGCTCAATGAGGCTCTGTGGAATCAGTTTGGCCTCGTGGTCGATCTCTGCCAGATGCTTTGTGGCATTGAGCAATAGGGCAGCACTACATCCCAGCAGGGGTGATGACTTGGCTGTGATAATAGTGCCATCCTCGAGTTCCATGGCTGCAGCATCATGACCACTCTCAATCTTCTTCTCGTAGGCAGCTGTGGTAACAGGGCGGAAAGCAGTTGTAATTTTCGCCTGATTGAAGAGCATACGGATCTTGTTTACCTCACTCTCGTTGTCAGCACCATCAGCCATCTTATTGGTGGCATCGTAGAAACGACGGATAATCTCATCCTTCGAAGCCTTGCAGCATACATCGTCGTCGCAGATGCAGAATCCCACCATGTTCACACCCATATCCGTGGGCGACTTGTAGGGATTCTCGCCATAGATGCCCTCGAAGAGTGCATTCAGCACAGGGAATATTTCGATGTCGCGATTGTAGTTCACAGCCGTCTTGTTGTAAGCCTCTAGATGGAAAGGGTCGATCATGTTCACATCGTTCAGATCGGCTGTGGCAGCCTCGTAGGCGATGTTCACAGGATGCTTCAGGGGCAGGTTCCATACAGGGAAGGTCTCGAACTTGGCGTAACCAGCACGGATGCCACGCTTGTTTTCATTGTAGAGCTGAGAGAGACAAGTAGCCATCTTACCGCTTCCAGGACCAGGAGCCGTTACAATCACCAGTGGACGAGAAGTCTCCACGTAGTCGTTCTTGCCAAAGCCCTCGTCGCTGGCGATGAGCTCCACATTGTGGGGATAGCCATCGATGGGGTAGTGGAAGTACGACTTGATACCCTCGCGCTCCAGGCGATGACGGAATTGATCAGCAGCATGCTGTCCGTTGTAGTGGGTAATCACTACAGAGCCTACGAAGAAGTCGCGACGCATGAACTCATCACGCAGACGAAGCACATCCTCGTCGTAGGTGATGCCCAGGTCAGCACGTACCTTGTTCTTCTCGATATCCTCAGCGCTGATCACGATGAGAATCTCGATGCTGTCGCGCAACTGACCAAGCATGCGGAGCTTGGAGTCGGGCTTGAAACCAGGCAACACACGAGATGCATGGTGATCATCGAACAGCTTGCCACCCAACTCCATATACAGTTTTCCGTCGAACTGGGCGATGCGCTCGCGGATATGCTCTGACTGAATCTTCAGATATTTATCGTTGTCGAAACCTATTTTCATCATTGTAGTCTTATTCAGTTATGTTGGGTAATTCAAGTCCAATTCCTTTCTTCTTGTCCACCACCTTCAGCACGAAGCCGAGGATGAGGGCAGCCACACCAAGTGATGCGAGCATCACCAGCGGAGCCGTATAGTCGAACTGTGTGGGATCCGTTACGCCAGGATTCGTCTTGTCGAGCACCTTGCCGATGAGCAGGGGGAACAGCCAGAGACCAATGTTCTGAATCCAGAAAATCAGGGCGTAAGCAGAGCCTATCACCTTGGCATCCACCAACTTAGGCACAGAAGGCCAGAGTGAAGCAGGCACCAGTGAGAAGCTGGCTCCCAGCACAAGAATCGTGGTGTAAGCGATGATGATGCCACCCACAGGACTACCCTTGAAGGCAGGCAGCACGAAGGCGAAGGTGAGGTGACAAGCAATCAGCAGAATGCTTCCCAAAACGAGCATCGATGCAGCCTTTCCGTGATGGTCGAGATAGCTTCCCAGGATAGGTGTGATGAGCACAGCCAGCAAGGGGAACACAGCGAAGATCGACTCAGCCGACTGGCGCATGTAACCCATATAACAATAGGTGATGAGAGCTACGATTGAGAGGCCCAACAGACCATACTTCAGGTTGGCCTTCTTCTGGAAGTTCGATGCGAAACCTGCAGCAGCCACAATCAGCATAATGACATACTGAACGATGGTAACGCTCGATGAAGCCCAGAACGAATCAGCATCAGGAGCTGTGAGCGTGAGGTTGCACTGGAGCATGTTCACAGCATACTTCTGGAAGGGGAAGATAGCTGAATAATAGAGCACGCAGAGCAGAGCTACAATCCAGAAACCGCTGTCTGTCAGGATTTTACCCAGATCGCTCACCTTAAACGGATCGTCCTTCTCCTCAGCCTCGCCAGTCTGACTATCAAGCTTCTGATCCATAAAGAAATATACGATGGTCATGATCAGGGCGATACACATCAGCACTACTCCGAAGGCTACTGAACGGCTTACGCTTACCTCGCCACCCAAGCGGGCGAAGAAAGGCGAGAAGATCATACAGGTGGCCACACCCAGACGAGCCAGAGCCATCTCAGAACCCATGGCCAGTGCCATCTCTCGACCCTTGAACCACTTCACGATTCCACGCGAAACAGTAATACCAGCCATCTCGCATCCGCATCCGAAAATCATGAATCCGCAAGCAGCAAACTTGGCGGAAGCAGGCATGCCCTCGTAGAAAGGACTCACGCCCAACTCATCGAAAACGGGAATGTAGTTAAGGTTGTTCGTGAACCACGCCTCGAGGCCTGTACCCATGAAACTCTCGCTCACGGCATACCATTTCACACAAGCACCCACCAGCATCACAGCTGCTGAGAGTACGGCTGTAAAACGAACACCCATCTTGTCGAGAATGATACCAGCGAAGATGAGGAAGAACACGAATACGTTGAGGAACACCTCCGAACCCTGCATTGTTCCGAATGCAGTAGAGTCCCATCCGCGAGTCTCCTGCATCAGGTCCTTGATGGGCGAGAGGATGTCCATGAAGATGTAGCTGCAGAACATCGCGAGTGCGAGCAGCAGCAAAGCGGTCCACCTCATTCCGGCGGAGTCGCGGTAAGTTTTTTTTATTTGTTTAGTGATTATATTTTTTATTTTTTTTTTTTAAAACAAACGTGCAAACAATCGAAGAAGGTACACTGGCACACCACCCCAATATGGGGCTTAAAAACCCAGTGGTTCTCATCGGGGAAGATGAGTAACTCGGCAGGAATGCCCTTCATGCGAGCAGCATTGAAGGCCGACATACCCTGGGTATAGTTGATTCGATAGTCCTTCTCGCCATGAATGCAGAGGATGGGCGTATCCCACTTTTCAACCATCTTATGTGGCGAATTGTGGTAGGTCTCCTTGGCGTTGGGCAACTGCGGACGATGCCAGTAAGCCTCGTCGTATTCCCAGTTCGAGAACCAATTCTCTTCTGTCTCAGTATACATGGCTGCCAGATTGAAAGCACCATCATGGGCTATGAAAGCCTTGAAGCGCTTTTCGTGGATACCAGCCAGATAGTAAACCGAGAAACCTCCGAACGAAGCACCTACAGCACCCAGATGATCCTTATCGACATAGGGCAGATTCTCAGCAGCATCGTCGATAGCAGCGAGATAATCCTTCATGCACTGACCTGTCCAGTCGCCAGAGATTTCCTCGAGCCACTCCTGTCCGAATCCAGGCAGTCCACGACGATTGGGTGCTACCACCACATACCCCTGAGAGGCCATGATCATGAAGTTCCAACGATAGCTCCAGAACTGAGAAACAGGACTCTGCGGACCACCCTCGCAGAAGAGCAGAGTGGGGTACTTCTTAGTTTCGTCGAAGTTAGGTGGCAGAATCACCCAGGTCAACATCTCCTTGCCATCGCTGGTCTTCACCCAACGCTGCTGAACAGTGGGCTTGGCCAACTGGTCGAGAATGTGCTTGTTCTCGAAGGTGAGCTGAGCAATCTCAGTCTTCTCAGGCTTCTTGAAGTTAGGAGTTACGATATAGAGGTCAGCAGGCGATGTGAAGTTATGACGTTCCATCAGCAGCTGCTTGCCATTGTTCATCAGGTGGATCGATCCGAAGTCATCCCATGTATTTGTGAGCTGCTTCAGTTCGCCCTTCCAGTTGATGGCGTAGAGGTTCTCTGTAGCATGCCAAACGCCAATGAAATAGATCATCGCATCCTTCGAGTCGCTCCAAACGAAATCATCAACGTTTGAATCGAACGACTCTGACATATATTTCTTTTCGCCAGTAGCTAAGTTGTAGATACATAGGCGATTACGATCGGCCTCATAGCCATCGCGCTCCATCGAGAGCCAAGCCACATACTTGCCATCGGGCGAGAATTGAGGGTTGGTGTCGTAGCCCACATTGTTCACGAGATTCTCCTTGGCGTTCACACTCTGATACCTCAGAGATGTGGTCGGATCAACCTCAGGATCCTTATATCCTTCGGGCTTGCAGAGGTTCTTGGTCTCGCGCGTACCTATTATATATATATAGATGTCAGAATCCGTCGAGATGGAATAGGCCAGACCCGTCTTCTTGCGACAAGTGTAGGCGATGGTCTTTGAGTCAGGACTCCAAGCCAACTGCTCGATGCCACCGAATGGCTCCATCGGACACTCGTAAGGCTCGCCCTCGAGGATGTCGATGCCATCCTTGATGCCATCCTCAGTCACATCAGCCACGAAGGGGTGCTGAATCGACTCCACATAGTGGTCCCAGTGGCGATACATCAAGTCTGTTACCAAGCGACCTGAAGCCTTAGGCAGATCATCGGGGTTCTTCTTGATCACCTCGTGGAAATCGATGGAGTGGAGCAGAATTACCTTCTTGCCATCAGGCGAGAACTTGAATCCTTCGATATCCTTTGAGGTCTTCGAAATCTGCTTGCGGTCAGAACCGTTAGGATTCATGGTCCAGAGCTGACCTCCGGAAAGGAAGGCAATCTTACCCTGATACCAGCTGGGATCTGTCTCGCTCTTTGTACCTGTAGTCAGCGTGGTGTTTCCTGTACCATCAGCATTGATGATGGCTATCTTCTGCTGACTCTTGTTGGCTTTCACGCTGTAATAGCCAACCTGGTAAACAATCTGCTTACCATCAGCCGAAGCCTCGGCAGCACCAATGCGCCCCATGGCCCAAAGGGCCTCAGGGGTCATCAGGTTGCTTTCGAGCTTGATATTCTGCTTTCCGATTTTCACGTCGTTATCTGCTTTTACGCTACCTGGCAGCATCAGAGCTACTAAGGCAACTAAGGTTGTTAGCTTCTTCATATTGTTATCGCTTTTGATTCATACGCTGCTTCTGCATCTCCTCTGCCTGCTTCTGCATAGCCTCCAGACGGGCAGCAAGTCCGCTGGTTTTCTTCTGCGGATTGTTCTTGTTCTCCTTGTACTTAGCCTCGAGGATGGCGAGCAGTTTCTCGTCGTTCGTTGTCTTGCGGAGCACCCACATGATGGCAGCTGAGAAGAACAGCGAGATGAAGTAGTAGAAGTTAAGACCTGAGCTATAGTCATTGAACATGAAGAAGAACATCACTGGCATCAGGTACATCATCCACTGCATCATCTTCATCTGCTCAGCCTGCTGACCTACCATCTGGTCCTTCTGCTGGCGCATGGTCATGTAGCTATAAAGCACATTCGATACGCAGAAGAGGATACAGGTCAGAGAGAGGTGGTCGCCGATACCCCAGATGTTCGTGCCCCACTCGATGATGGGGTCGTAGGTGGAGAGGTCGTCGATCCAAAGGAACGACTCGCGGCGCAGCTGGATGGCGTTAGGCACGAAGAAGAACATGGCCATCCAGATGGGGAACTGGATCAGCATCGGCAGACAGCCTCCGAGAGGTGAAACACCATACTGCGAATACATCTGCATCATGGCCTGCTGCTTCTTCATCGAGTCCTCAGGCTTGTCGTACTGCTTGGTGGCCTCGTCGAGCTTCGGCTTCAGCACACGCATCTTGGCACTCGACATATAACTCTTCTTCACCATCGGGAAGGTGATGACCTTCAGTAACAGGGTGATCAGAATCAGAACGATACCCATGCCAAAGCCCCATGAAGTGAGCCAGTCGAACACGTAGATGGTAAACCAACGGTTAATCCAGCGTACCAGCCACCAACCTAAGTAAACAAGCTGCTCCAGGTCGAGATCCTTGCCAAAGGTGCTCTGCTGCTCCACATCCTTAATCAGACGGAAGTCGTTGGGACCGATATACATCTCGAACTCAGAAGGCTTCACACCTGTGGGGTCGAAGGCCGTCTTGAGTTTGGCATCCATCTGCTTGAGATAGCCGGACCCCTTCTGCTGCGGAATGCTGCTCAGCAAAGCATTGGCTGCAAAGTTGTCTTTTGAGATCAATGCTGCTGAGAAGAACTGGTTCTTGAAAGCCACCCAGTCGAGTTGTTCTTCAATCTGCTTGTCAACCTCTTCAGAACTCTCGTCCAGATTCTTGGTTCCAGCCTGGTTCTTCTTATAGGTTACTGAGGTGTAGCGGTTCTCGAAAGTAAAACCTTTCTCCTGCTGACGAACCAGGTCTGCCCATTCGATGTCTACTGTCTGGTAATTGGGAGCGAACATGCCCTGTAATCCGTTAGCCTGTAGACTGAAGTGCAATATATAGTCCTTGCCCAACACATAATTGAAAACTATGCTTCCGCCATTGCCAGCCTGGGCTGTCATGGTGAGTGTGGAGTCTGTGATGTTCGAAGGCGTGAAGAAAAGGTCTTTGGTGATGATGTTCTCCGACTTGCCAGCCAACATGAAGTTCATCTGCTGGGTCTTCTCGTCGAAGAGTGTTACGTCCATACCGTCTTCGAGATTCTCAAAGCCTTTGATCACAGCTTTGGCGATGCTTCCGCCCTTGGTGCTGAAAGTCAGCTCCACCTTGTCGTTCTTCAGCACCACGTTCTGGTTCTGACCATTGAGTGCTGAGAAGAAAAGAGCTGTACTGTCGCCTTTTGCAGCTGCTTCTGCCTGAGCTTTCTTGGCTGCTTCGTCAGCCTGTTGCTGTTTGGCAGCGTTATCCTTAATTGCTGCTGCGATACTGTCTTGTTTACGTGCAGCCTCGATCTCCTCTGCAGAAGGCTGATTCCACCAGCTGAAGCCGATGAGCACCAGTGCAATGAGAACGAAGCCGATGATAGTGTCTTTGTTCATTGTCTATTTGATTTTTGTTTCTATTTTTGCTATTATAATTAATGTACGCGAATAATCAAGGTGCAAAGGTACAAAAAAATCTCCTAATTCAATGAAATCTATTATAAATTTTGTAACTTTGGTCATTACCGAAGGTACTTTCGCTCGAAAATAACCAAATTAATTTGGTATTTTTCTCGCTTATTCGTACCTTTGCACTCAGTTATGAGAAAAACAGTCGTATTATTAGCGGCTTTCATTGCGCTCAGCGCAAGGGCCGCCCAGCCAAACGATAGTGTGGACGGACGTTATTATCGTCTGTTTGCACCAATGACGTTTTATCACAATGTGGCTGATAAGACTTTGTCGCTTAACTCTGAGGATGCAGGCAAGGATGTGGTGTCTGATGCTATCGATCAAGCCTTGTTGAATATCTACCTGAATCGTCCTGATCTGGTGAAAGCTACAGAGACGGAGCTTCAGGAGTCAGGCGAAATCATTAAGGACTTCGAACAGCCCATAGTTAATAAGGTGGAACTGGTGGAAAAGGTGGAAGAGCCTGTGATTGATGTGCCAGAGGATATCCCCACAGAGGTAATGGTTCAGAAGCCTAAGTTCTGGACCAAGAAGGGCGATGGCTATCTGCAGTTTATGCAGAACTATGTGTCGGAAAACTGGTATAAGGGTGGCGAAAGTAACTATTCTGCCGTTGGCTCATTGACCTTAGAGGCCAATTACGATAATAAGAACAAGTGGAAGTGGGATAATAAACTGGAGATGAAACTGGGCTTCCTCAATTCCCGTGATGACTCAGTCCATAGGTTCAAGGCAAATGAGGACCTGTTACGTTTCACCAGCAAGGTAGGACTCGAAGCAGCTAAGAATTGGTACTATACATTCCAGCTTTTGACCTATACCCAGTTTACCCAGGGCTTGAAATCAAATGACAAAAAGGTTTATTCTGATTTTATGTCGCCATTCAACCTGAACCTTGGTCTTGGTATGGATTATAAGGTGGCAACAAAGAATAAGCGTTTGACGGGTTCGCTGAACTTCTCACCACTCTCACTCAACTATTTGTATGTGGGTCGTGAGGCATTAGGCCCGGCCAATGGACTGGATGAGGGCGATCATGATAATCTGGAGTTCGCCTCTCACATGACAGCCGATCTTGTCTGGAAGATCAATGATGTGGTAACCTGGAAGACGCGTCTTTATGCCTTTACTTCTTACAAACGTGGTCTGATAGAGTGGGAAAATACCTTTGAGTTGAGAGTGTCTAAGTATATCTCAGCCAACTTGTTCCTCTATCCTCGCTTCGATGACTCCAGCTTATATCATGACGACTTAGGTTATTGGCAATTCAAGGAATATTCAGCTGTAGGTTTTAGCTACGCCTTTTAAATAAGAAAGCCCGCCTTCGTGGCGGGCTTTCTATTATTCAGTCATTTCTCCTTCAATGTAGAGTCGTGTCATTTCAACTACTCCGTTGGTTCGGATGGTAATCGATTTCTTGAAATGACCAGGAAACTTACCTGTGCCGTTGTAAGTCACCTTAATCTGTCCCTGCTCACCTGGCTGAATGGGAGTCTTGGTGTATTCTGGGACAGTACATCCGCAACTGGCCACAGCCTGATTAATCACCAGGGGCTGCTCGCCAACATTGGTATAGGTGAAAGTGTAAGTCACCACAGGATTCTTCTCAGAGAAGGTTCCGAAATCGTGGGTCAGTTTGTCGAACTTAATC
>R26__coassemble_344_pt1 | contig 30118 bp, 29 predicted proteins | sample R26__metabat2_high_PE_018 | metagenome-assembled genome bin R26
TCAACCTATGGCAGGGTTAAGTTAAAAAACATTCAACTTTTTCTAGGGTAGCACAATGTCTTCTCCTCTCAGAATTGCACAATTAAAAAACACCTATTTGTGAATTGTGAATTTGTGAACTTCGATGTGATTGGACAAATAAAAACAGTCATTTGCAACCATGCAACCGCAACCATAAGACAGAGTGTGTGTCTTGAATTTCCAAAATGTGACTGCGTGACAGCGTGACAGCGTGTAGTCTGTGTGCCTTTTCCTAATTTAGGTAGACACTTTTATGACAACGCGGAGGAAATGGCCCTTTTGGAGGGTTTTTAACGGAAAACGCACAAAGTATTTGCAAAGCTCAATAAAATTTGCTACCTTTGCACTGTCAAAAAAGGAAAGTGGAATCAGGACAACCATAAATAACTAAATATTAAGAACATGAATAAGGTATTATTGATTTTGTTGCTCACAATGGTAACACTTGGTGCAAATGCCCAGGTGACGACTGATACGACTCTAGTTGACGTGGAGCAGATGGCGAAGTCGGAAACGGCAAAGATGCCAAAGTATAAGAGTGGTATGGCCTCTGTGGTGCAATACGTTATGAACAATCTGAAGTATCCCAAGGAGGCTGATGAGAATGGCGTTGAAGGTAAAGTGCTGATGACCTTTGTGGTAGATAAAGACGGCTCGCTTACGCAAATCACTCCCTTAAGAACAGCGGTTCATTTCTTCGATGTAAAGAAGTTGAGCGAGAAGACGGGTATCAATGAGCAGGAACTGATAAACCATTACGGACAGTTGTTTCAGGAAGAGGGCATAAGAATCCTTGCTGCGATGCCTAAATGGAAGCCTGGCATGCTGAATGGCGAACCTGTAAGAGTGAAATACACGCTTCCTGTTACCTTCGCCATTCCTCGTTTTGCAAAGTATCATATGTAACATTGTATCGTGGGCTGATGGCTATAGTGGTGACATATCGATGGACGAGGCGGATGTCTATGCGGATCGTGAAGAGTGGCGATGTGCATGTGTCGGTACCTATCGGTGTGCCGAAGCGCAAGGTGGAGGCGTTTATAGAAGAGCATCGCGACTGGATAGAGGCTGCCCGAAAGAAGACTCTGCAGCGATTGGATCAGCGGGCTCAGTTTTATGCCCAGCTGCCCTTAAGCACGAAGGCCGAGCGGGCCATGGCTGTGACACGACTGAAAGCGATGGTGGAGCCTGTGGTAGAGCAATATGCGAAGGTGATGGGTGTAAAGCCTGAGAAGATTACATACAAGGCCCTGAAATCGCGCTGGGGACAGTGTAACGTGCTCTCGCGCAGCATCAGTTTCTCGCTCTATCTGTTGCTATTGCCCGACTGGTGCGTGGAGCATGTGGTGGTGCATGAGCTATGTCATTTGCTGGAGCCAAGCCATAACGCCCGCTTCCATGCCTTGATGGATCAGTATTATCCGCGTTGGCGCGAAGCGCGTAAGGCTACACGCAACATTAGTAAATAGGGAAGAAAACTGAAATAAAATTTGGTATTTTGTTTGCTTAATCGTACCTTTGCAGCATGATGAGAAGATTATTAGCGATTATAGCGTTTTGTTGGTGCGCTGGGGAGGCTCTGGCGCAGGAGGCGTGGAAGCTGGGCGACAGCTTGCAGTATCATGTGGAATTGCAGGGTACGGTGGGCAGCGGCGACCACTCGCCTCTGTGGTTGAATGCCAACAAATACGGCCTGAGCTCATTGAAGCCATCGAGTGGCTACGTAAGGGGCGCTGTGGAGCGGCCGCTATCGGCTGACGATGGACGCAAGTGGGGGCTAGGCTATGGCGTAGACGTGGCTGTAGCTGCGGGATTCACGAGTACGCTGATAGTGCAGCAAGCTTACGTGGAGGGGCGCTGGCTGAAGGGTGTGCTCACCATCGGCGCCAAGGAGCAGCCCATGGAGCTGAAGAATAAGGAGTTGAGTACGGGTTCGCAGACGCTGGGCATCAACGCCCGTCCGGTGCCTCAGGTGCGCATAGCTCTGCCTGAATACTGGGCCATCCCCGGACTGCACAACTGGCTGGCGCTGAAGGGTCATATAGCCTTCGGCAAAACTACCGACAACAAATGGCAGAAGAACTTCGTGGCCCCGGGGAACCGCTATACGCAGGGCACGCTCTACCACAGCAAGGCGGGCTACGTGAAGATTGGTCCGAAGAATATATCTCTGGAGCTGGGACTGGAGATGGCGACGCAATTCGGAGGCACATCGTACACCTATGAGAACGGGGTGGAGAAGACATATGAGAACGAGCAGGGCTTCAAAGCTTTCACAAATGCGCTCTTCCTGAGTGGTGCGGATGCTACTGATGGCAACTTTAAGAATGCTGCGGGCAACCACCTGGGCAGTTGGGTGGCGCGCTTTAACATTGACCAGCCTGCATGGAACCTGGGCATTTATGCCGACCAGTTCTTTGAGGACCACTCCATGCTGACGCATAATAATAAGAGTGGCGGCAAGCACTATTGGTATGGTTTTAAGGACATGCTGCTAGGTGCTGAACTGAAACTGAAGCGGAACCCTTGGTTGAACACGATTGTGGTGGAATATATCCACACAAAGTATCAGGCTGGTCCGGTGTATCACGACGAGACTGAGAACATCAAGTATCAGATTAGTGGGCGCGATAACTACTATAACCACCATCTGTATACGGGATGGCAGCACTGGGGACAGGTGATGGGTAATCCGCTGTATCTCTCGCCCCTCTACAACGAGGATGGCAAGATAGAGGTGAAGCACAACCGATTCGTGGGTTGGCATCTGGGATTGAGCGGAGAGCCGATATCGCAGTTGCATTATCGCGTGCTTGCTACTTGGCAGAAGAGTTATGGCACTTACTATTATCTGCCCATAAACCCCGAGGAAAACCTGAGTCTGTTGGCAGAGGCAAGCTATGGCCTGAAGAAGGGCTGGAGCGTGAAGGGAGCCGTGGCGATGGATAAGGGAAAGCTGAGGGGAGATAACTTTGGAGTTCAGCTCTCGGTGGCGAAAACAGGACTTTTTAAAAGGTAAGAAAGATGAAACGGATCTTTTTATATATAATAGGTATAGGGCTGTTGATGGCGGGATGCGATAAGGAGAGCTCGGATAACGGCGATCTGGACGGATTCTGGCAGATGACGGAGAAGATGGATGGCTTTTGTGGTACCATGGGTGGAGCGGATATGCGCCAGAGTGGACTGACGTGGGCATTCCAAGGCCATATCCTGGAATTGCGCGATGTGACCGATTATCAGAAGGACATCATGATGAGTTTTGAACACAAGGGTGGGGAGTTGCGTGTGTATAATCCCTACTTCGTGGAGCGCGACTCGGGCGATATCAAAATCACGGATGCAACCCCCTTGATACCTTACGGCATTTCACAGACCGATGAAACATTCCAGGTGGTGGAATTGAGCAGCAGCGAGATGGTACTCTCGAGCACCAATTGCAGTCTGAGATTTCGCAAAAACTAAATTTTACGACCAAATACGATCTTGAGGAACGTTAAGCCGAGGATCTTGGCATCGAGCCACCATGAGCGGTGCTCCAAGTAGTCAAGATCCATCTCCAAGCGTTTCAGCATCTTCTCCATCGTGTCGGTATAGCCGTTATAGAGGGTGGCCATCGACGTGATGCCCGGGCGTATCTGATAGAGATAGGCATAGCGGGGATCGATAGCCATAATCTGATCGATATAGAACTTGCGCTCGGGGCGAGGACCGATGAACGCCATATCGCCCACGAAGATGTTCCACAACTGGGGCAGCTCATCGAGATGATGGGCTCGCAGGAAACGGCCGGCCTTCGTAAGTCGCTTGTCGTGCTTCTGCTGAGAGAGCTGCGGACCGTCTGACTCGGCATCGATCGTCATGCTGCGGAACTTATAGATATAGAACGGACGTCCGAAGCGACCAATACGCTCTTGTTTGAAGATGACGGGCCCATCGTGGCCACGCTTCACGGCGATATAACACACCAGAAAGAGGGGAGAGAAGATGATAAGACACACTGTAGCCAAGAAGAAGTCGAGCCATCGCTTCACCTCCTTCTCAAAAGCGTTCATACCATCATAAATATACGAGTAGTTATGCTCCATTCAGTAACCTTTAGTTCTACATCTGTTAATATTATAACGCAGATTTCTGCGTTTTATTATTTTCTCAAGAAAATTAAATAGCCATATTTTCTCCAACGGTTGGGCAAGAGCCGCATGCCAACCCTGACGATGCAGTTGCCCAGGAACCGGAAGAAGCCGATATGCCCCATGTGATACATGCGCTGCTGGAAATGGATTTCCTGACGGATGTAATGACGCCCGCCGCGACGGCTGAACATCTGAGGGGTCATACGGAAATAAAGCAGCGACTCCTGCAGGTTGTGGAATCGGGATCCCGTCTTGAGCATACGCACCCAGAGGTCGTAGTCCTCGAAGAGCGGACAATGGCGATAGCCACCAGCCCGGAGAACGGCCTCCTTACGGAACATGACTGTGGGATGGTTCATGGGGTTGCGATAGCGGCTGAATTCGATGATCTCACGATGGGTCTCAGGGAGTCGGCGGGTAGAGATGATCTCGCTGGGATCGCTGGCAAACTCATCGACCCAAGAGCCCACGATGTCGGTAGAAGGATGCGTGACGAGCCACTCCATCTCCTTGCTGAAGCGATCGGGGCGCGAGATGTCGTCGGAGTCCATGCGGGCCACGATGTCGTAGGTGCAGTAGTTGAGTCCACGCGCCAGAGCTTCGCCCAGTCCACGGTTGCCCACCAAGCGGTAGACCTGCATGGATGGATACTGATCCCTGAACGCTCTGATGACCTCATGGAGTCCATCCGTTAAGGGGCCGTCCTCGACCAGTACCACCTCGTCGGGAGGCAGCTCCTGATGGAAGATGCTCTCAAGGCTCTGCCGCAGATTCTCGGGCAGCTCCTTTGCATAAACGGATATCAACACACTAAATTTCATAATTTAATCCAATCTTTCGCTGCAGGCGAGCAGACGTTCTTGCGATTCATCCATACCTCGGGGGCTACCACCGTCTTGTCCTCGCGCTCGCAGAGCCAAGCGCCCCACCATGAGAACGACGAGTTGGCGATGATGTGATTTCGGCAGAGTGTCATGAGGTGCATATCGTTGTAACTCTTTGGACCCTGATTCCAGTTCACGAAGTACGTGTGGCTCTCGGGCAATACAGCCTTGAGGCACTCGCGGGTGAGGGGGATATCGTCAGAGAATACAAACCAGCAGTCGGGGTTGTGGTTCTCCTTCATCCAGCGGATGGCCTTCATGGGGTATTCGAGCGAGGTGGTACCCTTACGGAGTGGGTCCGTAAGATAATCGCCTCGGCGGATGTGTATGCAGCAGCTGTTGCTCTCTGTTGCCACACGGGCAGCCTCCTGATCCTGCACATCGTCGAAATCAGGGAAGTGGTACAGCTTCAGTATGTCGGCCCTGATGGCCTGGAAATAATCTTCGTGTTGCCAGTAGCCGTCGTAGTAGGTGCTGCCTTCGCGGGTGAGTGCATCGGGCTCGATGGCGAAGTTGGGCTTCTCGACGAGCATGGTGCTGCGTGAGGGCAGGATGCGGCTGAGCCATCGCCACCACTGATAGTTGGGGTAGGGATAGGCGATGCTGGCAATCTGGCTAAGGGTGGCCTCCTGATAAGCTACACAGAACACCTTGGGCAGTTCGAACCCACGATGCTTGTTGTAGCCCTTGAAGCCGTGCAGGTCCACGAACACCTGCTCTTCAGGGTGCTGCCTCCGCAGTGCCTCGTAGAGGGCAAACTGGAACATCTGGTTGCCCAGTCCTCCTGACAGTCTTACAATCTTCATAGTCGCTTTATTGAATTAGTTAGAAAATAGAGTGGGGTGGAGCCCACGATATATAGTTGTTGCCAGAGGCTGCACTGGATGAGCCGGCCTGCCAGCCAACTCACCACGAAACCGTTCACCACGTTATAGATGACCAGCAGCAGTAGCAATGTTTCCACACTATACTGAATGCCGATGAGCAGCAGCGCTACGAGCACCGTTCGACGGACGATGTCGAGGCGTAGCAAGAGGTCGGTACGACCCTTCACCAGCAGAATGTCCTGATTGATATCGGCAAAACAATACACGAAGCCTATCACGCAGAAGTAGCGCAGATAAACGGCTACAGGGGCCCACTCCGCAGGGAAGAGCCACCCGATGAACGGCTTTGAGAAGATGAACATGAGCACCATGATGGGCGCCAGAATCCAGAAGGCTGTGCCCACCACGCGCTGACTGTACTGGGCCAGTTGGCGGTTATCGTTCTGGAAGGTAGACATGATGGAGTAGCTGACACGCTTGATGCCGTAGCAAACGGTGCCCGACGTGAGGTAGGGTATCTTGTTGGCCATGGTGTAATGGCCCAGGATGGTGGCGTTGTAAGCCTTTCCCACAAAGAGGTTAGCCAGATTATCGGTGATGGCTGCAAGCATATTGCTGCCCAACAGATTCATGGAGAAGCGGAGGTACTTCCTGACGCAAGTCATTGAGAACACCAGGCGAGGGCGCCAACGGCTGTAAACCCAGAAGAACACCGTTTGGAGCACAGCAAACGAGAGGCTCTGTACGATGAGTCCCCACACATCACGACGCAGGTAACTCACTGCGATACCGGCGATGCCTGAGAGTAATACTGCCCAGAAGGAGATCTTGGAGACAGCCTTGAAATCGACATTCTTAAACAGCAGTCCTTGTTGAACCACCACCAGCGACTGGAATATCAGCGCCAGGAACGCCACACGAATGAGTATGGTGAGCTGGGGCTCGTTGTAGAAGCTGGCTATGAGCGGTGCTGTGAGCCAGAAGATGAGGTAAATCAAAGTACCCAGGGCAACATTGAACCAGAAGATGGAACTCTCGTCTTGAGGGGTGACATGCTGTTCGTGGATGAGGGCCTGAGAAAAACCGCTGTCGATGAGGATAGTAGAAAAAGCGAGGAAGATGCTCATCATGCTGACGAGTCCGAACTCAGAAGGTGCCACGAATTGGGCAATGATGAAGGTACAGAGTATCTGTATCCCCATCTTCGCCAAGCGCTCCACCATGCTCCAGGCAGTGCCACTGACCGTCTTCTTCATTCTGCTCTCTTCACTCATATATACCATTTCAGCGCCAGCCATAAGGTCTTGGCTCCGTGATTGAATCTTCCTGTAAAGGAGTGACTCCGGCCTTTGTCGAAGTACTCATCAACTGTTACCTTGTTTCTGAACACGATGCGTGTCTCAAATTCCTGCGACAATCGCTCCTCAGCACAACAGTAGCCTCGTGGCAACTCCTCATGAGAATGCGTGTGCAGATAGCAATTCAAATGACTCTCGTCGTTATGACGAGCCTTGATACCTTGCAGCGCATCTTCCCTGATGGCCATATCTAATTCCTCCGTCATGCGCAGGATAGGCTCCGCTTTGCCACAATAGAATCCGCCCATGTAATAGGCATAGGGTCCATCGAATGGCTTTACGTAGGCTCTCGAGCGCTTATTGCGTTCGTAGGGGTAGAACATCGCCCAATTGCAGGGTTTCAGTCCTATCCATCTCACTGCTTTCAGCCCATCGCCCTCAGGTAGTATCTCACGCCCCACATCGCCTCGCAGCACAGCGTTGCTGTTGAAGAAACAGATGTAGTCGAAGGCTTCAAGTTGAGCCCTGATGCCCATGAACATCTCGAAGCGTTGTAGCGTGTCGGCAGGAAATCCGTGGCACTCACGATGGATGAGATGCACATTGGGAGCCTGACTCAGCGACGCATCGTCAGTAAATACAAAATACTCCACCTTAGCATCGTGTGGCAACAGATGGGCTTTGGCTGACTCATAGAAGTCTGCCCAAAAGCGGTTGTATCTGCCAGTGCAGATATAGAGCACCGCTAACCTTATGGGGGTGTTACCTGAAGCTTCCATCATGCTGAATCTTGTAATAAACCTCCTGCTTCTGATAATCCTGACTCAACGTGAGTGGGGCAGGGTAGAGGGCCTTATAATATGGTGAGTGCATCAACTCCTTATGATACGTGAGACAATTGAGGCAGGTGAAACAGATGCCTGCTAAGATGAGTCCCCGGATGGTTTTCTCGGAGAGTGGCTCATAAGCCTCGATCTCGAAGAGGGCCATAGCGCCTACTGCCATCATAGCCCACCAGAATCGATAAAGTGTTACGGCGTTACTCATCAGGGCTACAGTCAGTATCAGCCATCCTAAAGCGATGCGACACCAACGGCGCTCAGCATTGTAATGCTTCATCACCACCACAGCCAAGGGCAGGATAGCCAACTTGGGCAGGATGAACAGCGCGAGTCCGATGGGGGTCATGGCTCCATACGAGATGACATCGCCTGCCTTCTTCGAGAAGTAGAAGTCGAAACGGCGACCCAAGATTGCTTCGCCAACGGTGTAAATCGCGATAGGTGCCAACACAGCCAGTATCACGCAGAGCCACAGGGCCTTCTTTTTGCTGAGTTTCAGGCGATAGAGCGCCCACACCATCGGGGCTGTAAACACAAACGAAGAGTGCCAGGCGCAGGTGATGATCAACACCACGATGCCCCACTTCCTTTGGCCCAGATTCATCAGCAGATGGAGGGCATAGACGTAGAGACAGAGGGCGAAGCCATACTTCACACCCATCACGGTGTAAAGGAAATCGAAGAAGAGAAATACCAGCGAGGCTCTCGCAAACTGCTCGCCTTTTGAGTACTCACGTTGCGATTGCGACAGCATCCAGCGATATACGCGAGTGAGCAGGTAGAAGCCGATGGTTATCTCCATCAGTCGGAGCCAGGCATAGGCAATGCCCGCATGACTCATCACCCAATAGATGTAAGGCAGCACGCCATTCAGCGAAACATCGATCCACGAGACAGCCGAAATGGGGCGAACCTCAAAGAAGGTGTAAAGGAAATAATGGCGGTAGAGATCTTCAGAAGGAAAAGAGATGTAAGCCATGATGCCCAGCCACAGGGAGAAGAGCGCATAGGCTCCTCGGCGCTGTTGCCAGATGCCCCATAAGATATAGGGCAGGGCTAAAAGCGGGCATAGCAACAGCCACACCACACCTATCACGGCATACCTTAATCCTTCTTTCGCCATAGTCCGAGACTTGTGAGAAGGAATATCCAACAGGCTGGCAGTGCCAGACCTAATGCAGTAGCCACCACGATGGTGATGCCCTTCTTGGGGAATGCTGGCTTCCAGTCGCCCATAGGGGGTGAAACCAGTCGCAGGTTCTGGGCATTAAACACGTGGGTGATATTGTTCTCCTCCCGTTTCTCCAACAGGTAAATGTAAAGTGCTTCAATAATCCTCTGCTTACGCTCGGCAGGCAGAATCTTGGTGATCTTCTCGGGGGTGACGGCTATCTCGCTCTTCAGCTTCTGATCCTCACGACCCACGCCCTTCTGCTGAGCCTTGAGCTGAGCCACACCCTGATCGAGTGAGTTGATGATGGCGCTACGCATGCCCTTCAGCTGTACGTCGAGATCCTGCACCAACGGATTCTCATCGCTACTGTTCTCAGCCATCTTGTTGCGCTTGGTCTGCAGTTTGTTGTATTCTGAGATTTCGAGTGCCACGTTGGGGTTGTCGGGCAGGAGGTTGGCTGGCAAAACAATGTTCTTGCCGTCGATCTTCTTTACCTCGTCGCGCATTTGCTCAAGCATGTAGAGGTAGTTGTTTACCTTCACTTGTGCCTCGTAGGTAATGGTAGCATTCTTCATATACATCTTGGCTGCCTCCTCGTAGTCGGGCAGGAGGTTCTTGCCACGGAACTGGGCGATGTTAGAGTCGAGTCCGCTCAACTCATCCTCAATGCGGGCGATGCGCTCGTTGATGAACTGCGTTGAGGCATCAGCCTCCGTCTGCTTATCTTTGAGCCAAGCATCCTGATAGGCACTGATGAGGGTGTTGATCACCAACTCGGCCTTCTCTTCGCTCTGGTCCTGATAGCCAATGCTGATTATCGAGGCCTGATCGTCGGAGAGTCCTACGTCGAGGCGCTTCTGCATGCGATCTATGATGTCGTAGCGACGTTCCTTGGTGATGCGGATGGTCATCTCGTCATTCTCAGCAAAACTCTTATCGAAGTCCTTCGTCTTGATGACGGATATCTTGCCGATGGGTGTCTCGCATACTTCGCCCACCTTGCCTGTGGCTTCGCCGCTGACCTTCTTGCCGTTCTTGCGCAGTTTATAGATGGTGTAAGTGCCGTCCTTCTTCAGGTCCATCTTCAGGTAGGCGCCATCGTCCTTCTTCAGTTGGGGGAAGGTTACCTTCACTGGCAATGTCTCGTGCCACAACTCGCGCTTCATCAGTCCGTCGTAAGCCTGATAGCGTATGTCCATACCCAAGCGGTCGATCACCTCACTCAGTATCGCCGGCGAACTGATAATCTCGAGTTCATTGAGCACGTTACTCTGGATATTGATGCCAGCCATACCTGCCAGCATACCCATACTACCCATCATTGAACTGAGGAGTCCGCCACCACTTGTTTCGTCTTTAATCAGCACAGTGGCCTGACGCTCATAGCGTGGCGGCACTATCAACAGAAACATGATGGCGAGCACCAGCATCGTCACTATCGACGCCATAAACCAGCGCCACTTTTTCAAACATATCTTGATAAAGTCCTTTTCCATATTATTGCTTATTTGAATATCAGCACAGCGATAGCCGTTAAAACTGATGTCAACGAGAGCCAGAAACTCAGGGTATGTCCTTCGTTGCCAGGCATCTTTGACTGGCGGGCCTTCGTATCGTTAGCCTTTACGTAAATCACGTCGTTTTGCTGAATATAGTAAGCCTCAGAGGCAAAAATGTCCTTACCAGAGTTCATCGACAGCGAGTAGATCTTCTTCTCAGGACCCTTCTGGCGAATCACGATGACAGAGTCGCGCTTACCATATACATTGATGTCGCAAGCCTTACCCAGTGCCTCGAACAGGGTGATGGCATCTTTTTCAATCTTAAAGTTGCCAGGATTGTTGACCTCGCCCATCACAGTGTAGGTCATATTCATCGTCTCTACCGTTACGTTGGCATCCTTCAGCAATTCCTCACTCCTCAGTTTGTTCTGAATAGCCTCCTGAGCCTCGAAGCGCGAGAGTCCTGCAATCTTGATTTTGCCTGCGGCTGGCATGTCGATACAGCCGTCGGGGCCTATGGTGTAGCCCATCATGTAAAGACTCTGATCGGCCAGACCAGCCTTCAGATTCGTGATGATACCCTTGTTAAACAGGTTGCCCATCTCAGGATCCTTACTCCTTACCAGCACGGTTATCTGGTCGTTAGGCTGCAGACGAATCACCCCGTCGGTAGGAGTAGTAATCGTCTGTCCGTTCTGCAGATCCTGCAGATAATTGTAGTTCTTGGGCGTAGCACACGATGCTAACAGCATCGCCCCGATGGCCCCCAATACGATATGTTTATAGTTCATTTTCATCAAATATATAACGCGTCGCGTGCGCGTTTATTATAAAAAGCGGGGACAAAGTTAGTGTAAACCGAGCAAAATACCAAAGGAAAACCTCAAAAATGCAAAAAAATGCGTGAAATCTGTGAATTTTTGTGGCCTAAAATTTGGAAGTTATGTATTTTCTTCCTATATTTGCAGCCCGAAATCGTAAGCGAACGATTCTCGCTACTACTTTCGAAACTTGGGGTTGACTGGATTTGACAGCGGGTTGAGATGGTACGTAAGCACGCGGAGGCTTCTTGGTTCCCTCCTTAATCTGAGTCAGGGAAAAATTAATTGGCGAAACACGTTACGCTCTCGCTGCCTAATCGAAGTACAGTAGATTACTGGCTTTATTCCGTCACTAGGTGATGGAACGAGACGTCGCTCCGAGGATGTTGTTCCGAATCCAAAGATCAAGCGGCGCAGGTTAAATCGGAAATAGTCATAGTAGGCTCCGATGCTGTGATGAAATTTTAGGAGATAAGGCAGTGGTTGGTGGTCCAGGTCTTGCTACTGCTCGAAAACCGAAGGCTGGAATAAGCGTGTAGAAAGCGTATGGTTTCCCTGTTTGGACGAGGGTTCGACTCCCTCCAGCTCCACAGAAATAAATCATCCCTCGTCAATTGGCGAGGGATGATTTGTTTTTAGATTTGCTTGATCCAGCTGATGATTTTCTGCAAAACCTCGGGAGCGAATGTTTCCTCTATCTCATTGTATTCTTCGCCTGCACCTGTAGTGCAATGCTGGAACATATGGTTCAGTCCTTCCATAACCACCGTTTGGGCTTTGGGCAATCCTTGGCGCAAGGCTCCGAGATTAGCCTCATACTCCACCTGAGTATCCTTCGTTCCGTTGAGGGCCAGTACCGGACAGGTGATCTTGTCGAGCAGTTTCCTCATATCGAGGGTGCAGAAGGCGCGCAAGTAGGGATACATCATCTGCATCACAGCCTGCTGATAATTCTGCTTCATGACATCAGGCAGATCGTGTCCGTCAACCGAGGGAACGTTCTTGCCTTCAACCCTTGCATCGATGGCATCGGAAAACAGTTGGCAGTAGTCGTTTACAGCAGCCTCGTCGAAGCCTAAACGCTTGAATTCCTGTCTGTTCTGCCATACTAGTGTTTCCTTGCCCGAAATCACCATACCAGCCAGACTCACGATAAAGTCAGTCTTTCCCTCTGCAGCCAGCATCAGGGCGATGGTTCCTCCTTCGCTATGACCTATCGCACCCACACGATCAAATCGCTCACGCAGCAGATTGATGCCAGCCAGAGCGTCATCTTTGAGTGAATCGGTGGTGCTGGTAATCGTGTTACCCTTCGACTCACCAAAGCCGCGATCATCGTAACGCAGTGTGGCTATACCTTCGCGAGCTAGTGCATCGGCAATGACGGCGAAAGGCTTATGTTCAAAAATTTCCTCATCACGATTCTGTAAGCCGCTACCTGTTACCATGATGAGTACAGGCGTCTTTTTTGTGCAACCCTGAGGCAGAGTGAGTGTGCCTTTTAGTATGGCGCTGCCATTCGTGAATGATACCTCTTCAGTGGCATAAGGGAAGGGTGCCTTAGGCGTCTGTGGTCTGTTGGACTTCTTCTCGCCAGGTGTCAGGTTCAGGGGGAAACTCATGCCGTGTTGGGTAAAGGTACCTTCTATCAAACTGTCAGCTTTGTTCACACCTTTATACTCGGCATTGATCGAAGCGATGCTGATGACGATACTATCCTGTGTAGGACGTGCAACCTTCACGGGTACGCCTCTCACACCTTGTGAGGGTGAATCGAGTGAGCTGCTGTCTGCCTCTATGTGGAATACCAAAGGCAGCTTCAATCCCTGAACAATCAGATTACCCGACCATGTTCCAGTCTGTGCTTGTCCTGCTATGGCTGCGAGGACAAACAAAAATAGAATGATTGGTTTCTTCATTGTTGATTAATCCTTTTATCTCTTAATTCTAAAATCAAAATTACTTTCTCACAATCACACTACCGCTGGCCTGATGGGTAGCCAGAATCAGCACTTCGGCTATCTGTACGTGGGCAGGGGCATTCGAAGCATATACAGCTACATCAGCAATATCATCGCCTGTGAGAGGGGTGATACCCTGATACACAGTAGCAGCGCGATCAGTGTCGCCACGGAATCGAATGTTGCTAAAGTTCGTTTCCACGAGTCCGGGCTTCAGATTCGTCACGCGGATAGCTGTATCAGCCACATCAATACGCAGTCCATCGCTCAGAGCCTTCACTGCTGCTTTTGTGGCACAATACACGTTACCTCCCTTATAGGCGGCATCGCCAGCTACAGAACCTATATTAATAATGTGTCCGCTGTTGCGTTCCACCATACCAGGTACCACGAGTCGAGTCATAGTAAGCAGACCCATGATATTGGTATCGATCATCGTCTCCCAATCGTCGAGGTCGCCCTCGTATTCGGGTTCAAGACCTAATGCCAGTCCGGCATTGTTCACCAGCACGTCGATGTTTTTCCACTCGGCTGGCAACTCCTGCAACATTTCTTCTGCCACCACTCGATTGCGAACATCAAATTTAAGAGTTCTCACCTGAGTGCCCTTGGCAGTGAGTTCATCACTGATTTCCTTCAGCTTATCTGCGTCACGTCCTGTCAGAATGAGCTTGTCACCATTCTCGGCAAATTTTCTGGCACAAGCCAGACCGATGCCACTTGTTGCTCCTGTTATGAGTACTGTTTTATTCATATGCGTTATTGTTTAGTTTGTATTTAATTGGCTGCGAAGGTACGAAAAAGTAGGGACATATCAAAATATAAGTCGAGGAAATAACCTTTTTTATACTATTGTATAAAAATGAAAAGAGGGCGCATCCCTGCGACCTCTTCTCTATATATAGCCTTAATCTAGTTTTTTAAGTCTTTACTGTGCAATCTCTGCACGAAAGTATTTGATTAGCCAATGATTGATTTATTCGGTTGCAAATATCGACAAAAAAACAATAACCTCCAAGAATTATCGACGAAAAACCGCACTTTAATATTCGTTAACATTTTTACAATGGTTAAAAATTCCCTTTTTATTGCGAAAAGATATAGTTGTTGTAACTTTGCAAGCCGAAATACTATAAACTAGGATAATGTTTATGAAAAACAAATTCTTCAGCCATTTGTTGGCATGTGTGAGTGGATTGATGCTGCTCTCAGGGGTGGTGTCGTGTGAGAAAATGGAAATCACCGACGAGGGTGAGGCTAACGTGGTGATCCGAGTGGACAGCTATGAGCAGACGCCTTTCCCCATGCGGACCAGAGCCGAAGCCGATATCTCCATTACTAAATTGTGTTTCCATATATATAATGATGCGGGTGAGCGCGTAGTGTATGTCAACCAGAAGATGGACGACGATCATTTTGGAAAAGCCTACTTTTCACTTGAGAAGGGACATTATTACGTGTTGGTAGTAGGTCATAACGCATCGAGCAACCCCACATTCAATAAAAACGAGAAGGTAACGATCTCGGGTAAGGATCTGGGTGATACATTCTGGAGTATGAAAGAGTTTGTGGTGGAAGATGAGGATATTGAGGAATGCCTGGCGCTTGACAGGATTGTGTCGCGAATCAATATCATCCCAACTGATGAGGCGCCTGAGGAGATGAACCAGATTATCTTTAAGTATAAAGGCAGTAAGGGAACGTTTGACGGACTGACTGGTTATGGAAGCACAAATACGAGTCAGACGGTGCCTCTGGATGTGAATGCCGATGATAAGATGTTTGGCTTCTACATGATTCCAAGTGAGGAAAAGGAATCGCTTGATCTGGAGGTAAAGACCTATTACGTGAGTGAGTCAGGAAACATCAAAACCTTGAGCGAGAAAATGATTCTGGGGTTGCCTGTACAACGAAACCGAATAACCATCTGCAGAGGCGTGCTCTTCGATAACAAGAGTGGAGACCAGAGTATGGAATTCACTGTTGTTATCAATAACACGTGGGGAGATGATATTGAGTTTGAGTTCTAAACAATCAGCGTAATTGTTATTCCTTTGGAATGCAAATAGTGGTCCATCTGTAAAGGTTGCACCCCACGAAGTTGCCTAGTACCTCACTCAGGTAAACTGCCAGCACACTTCCATTAAGTACCTGCTCCGCAGGCGATACCAAAAAGTAGAAGGCATCTGCTATCGAGTGTGCAAAACCGCAGAGAATGAACACAGGCACACCCAGCACCAGTGGCAGCATCTTGCCTTTCCTGGCAAATTCCACTGCGGTGGTCATGATGAATCCGCAACCTATGGCCAGCAAGAAGCAGGCCCACGGACCTTTGGCCACACGCCCAGCCATAATCTTTGCAGCAGGCTCTATGCAGTCGGGTTGCGCATAAGCTATCATCCATGCAGAGAGCAGACAGCCCACAATGTTACCCAGCAACACCGTTACCAGCATGGTCCAGTCGCCCTGTCGCCTGATAAATCCCGCTGTACCCGTATAGAGTTTCAGTCCGTAATACACAACGGTGGTCAGTCCGAATGCAAACAATACGGCACCAGCCACACCACCTACACGCAGGTTTACTACACAACCGATTGAAATACACACGCCAGCCAGTATCGCCAGCAAAAACGTATCCCTTATAAACTTTAGTTTCTCCATATAAAAGATATTCTTTGCGCCCAAAGGTACTCATTTTTGCTGAACAATCGGGCGCTTTTTCTTTTTTTAACCTTAATAGGGGTTTAAAGGGGCTAAAAGTAAGAAAATTGCTATTTTATTTTGGTTTTCGAACGATTATTATTACTTTTGCCCCCGATATGGATAAGAAACAGATGAATGACGCCCTGCGCAGGAATGTGGCGCAGTTGTCGAAGATTGCGGAGAAAGAGGCGAGTATGATGCCCGCCACAGTAGCTCCGTTGCCATCGGTAGAGCAGGTGAAGCAGATCGTGAAATTGGTGAAGAGCATCATATTTCCCGATTACTTCAACAAGCGACAGCCTGATGAGGCTATCCGCTCGTACTACATCGGTGTGCATATGGAGGAGTTGGTAACGCTGCTCACCAAGCAGATAGCCCACGGACTGCAATTTTGTGAGAACTGCGAGGAGTTGCGCACCAAGGAACAGGTGTATAATGAGGCCGAGGCAAAGGCGATGGCATTCATCGACGAACTGCCTGAGATTAAGCGACTGCTGTATACCGATGTACAGGCGATGTTCGATAATGATCCTGCAGTATCCAACTATGGCGAGGTCATCTTCTGTTATCCTGTGATGAATGCGATGACCCACTATCGCGTGGCCCATAAGTTGCACGAGATGAAGGTGCCTGTGATCCCACGAATCATCACGGAGTTGGCTCACTCTAAGACTGGAATCGATATCCACCCAGGAGCACAGATCGGCGAATATTTCTCGATCGATCATGGTACGGGTGTGGTAATTGGCGAGACTACCATCATAGGCAACCACGTGAGTCTGTATCAGGGTGTAACGCTGGGCGCCAAGAGCTTTAAGTACGATGAGAATGGCAATATGCTGAATGTGCCTCGTCATCCGATTATCGAGGATAATGTAACGGTTTATTCTAATGCCTCGATCTTAGGCCGCATCACCATCGGACACGACTCTACCATTGGTGGTAACATCTGGCTCACGCATAGCGTGCCTCCATACTCAAAGATCTTGCAATCCAAAGCCATCGATGCCGGCTTCACCGATGGTGCAGGGATTTAATTTTCCGTGCCTATAAAATCACTCTTTCTTTTTGCCAAACTCTGGATCTATCTTGAGTAAAGCTGAGACTATATAGGTCATGGCGCAGCAGCCTACTACGATCAGGAAGAACGCCTGATAACCCACGCTCTCCTGCAGGGCACCAGCAAACAATCCTGGAATCATCATCGACAGCGCCATGAAAGCGGTGCAGAGTGCATAGTGGGCCGTCTTGTGCTCACCCTGACTATAATATATAAGGTATAGCATATAGGCCGAGAAACCGAATCCATAGCCGAATTGCTCCAGGAAGATGCAGATGTTGATGATGAACAAATCCGCAGGCAGCGCATACGAGAGATAAACGTAAACCAGATCGGGGATGGTGATAGCCATTACCATAGGCCAGAGCCAGCGTTTCAGTCCGTGGCGCGAAGCACAGATACCACCAAGGATACCACCCAGCGTCAAGCCGATCACACCTACAGTGCCCTGAACCAATCCGAATTCTCCATCTGAGAGTCCTAATCCACCATTCTTTGCGCTATCCACAAGGAAGAGGGCCGAAACCTTGGCCAACAATCCTTCAGGCATACGATAGAACAGCATGAAGCAAATGCCCACCCACACCTGAGGCTTATGGAAGAAGGTAACCAGCGTCTGCCAGAACTCGTTGAGAATGTCGTGAGCCGATTTCTGCACGCGTTCATCATCCTCAGCAGGACGAGGCAGTGCCCAACTATGATAGAGCCACAGGGCGATAAACAAGCCGGCAATGAGATAGAAAACCAGACTCCATGAGAAACTGATGCTGCGTGTGAGCACCTGAAGTGCACCAGCCAGACCTACGAGCAAGCCCGAGGAGAAGATGGTGGCAATACGATAGAACGTGGAGCGGATGCCTACAAAGTAAGCCTGCTCGTGCTGATTGAGGCCCAGCATATAGAAACCATCGGCAGCAATATCGTGGGTGGCACTCGAGAAAGCCATCAGCCAGAAGAATGCCAACGAGCCTTGTAGCCAGAAGGGACCCGGAATGGTGAAGGCGATACCTGCGAGGGCAGCAGCTATGAGGATCTGCATGGTGAGAATCCACCAGCGCTTTGTGCGCAGCATATCCACAAACGGACTCCACAAGGGTTTGATGACCCAGGGCAGATAGAGCCACGAGGTGTAGAGCGTGATGTCGGTGTTCGACAATCCGAGACGCTTGTAGATAATGACGGAGATGGTCATCACTGCTACGTAAGGTACTCCTTCAGCGAAGTACAAGGTGGGCACCCAGGCCCAAGGGGAACGTTTATTCATTAAAGATTAAATATTAAACATTAAATTTCAGAATCATTAATCGTAGAGGCGCTGGATTTGGGCACCACGATAGTAGAACAGCAGAATCTCATCGTAGGTCTTGCCCTGCTCGCCCATCACGGCTGCACCTATCTGACACAGACCCACTCCGTGGCCCCAGCCTTTGCCGTGAAGCACGAAGCGATCGCCCTGCTTCTCTACCTCGAAGGCAGAACTCAGCAGATGGCTCTCTGAGAGCGCACGTCGTATTTCGAGTTCCTTACCGATGGTGAAAGTCTTCTTGGTACCAACTATCTTCAGACGCCAGATGCGACCACTCTTGCCTCGCTCCAGAGGAACCAGATCGGTGATGGTACCAAAGTCAATACCTGTCTTACGATTCACGAGCTCAGAAAGCTCAGCCTGCGAGTATTCCACTGTCCAACGATAGAAATCAGGTGTCTCCTGATCGAAATCGTTCAGTACCTGCGACAGAATCTTCTTGTCGCTGGTGTTGCACCAGGGGTCGTGGAAACTTACCAGGTAAGGCTTGGGCGTATTCTCCCAACAATACTGGAATTCCTCCGTTTCACCACCACAGCACTTCGAGAAGCGCGCATCGCAGATCTCGCCGCCATAGGCCAATACCTGTCCACGTGTATCGCTGATGGCTTCTGCCACATGAGGATTGTTGGCCTTGGTGATGCCCTGATAACGCTGACAATGATCATCGGCACACACATCGAAGATGGTATGATCCTCGCGATCGTACCAGCGAATCAGCTCATCATCCTTCTTGATGAACGAGAAGAAGTTATCGCCACCCTCCTGATGCTTCTGGCGCTTCTCCATCTGGGCCAGGAGCCATGAACGCGAGATCACCGCATGGGCTTTCAGGAACTCAGGTGAGGCTGTGGCCGACATCTCGCTCGAGATGACGCTGGTCAAATAACGCTCTACGGGCAACTCATTGATAGCCACGATCTTATCGGCCTCTACCACGATGCGAAGGATGCCTTCAAAGGTCTGAGTCTCCTGACGCTCCCAATGGAAGTTTACGCCGATGGTTACATCCTTCAGTGAGAACGAGGCATCAGGACCTTGCGGACGGAAGGTGAGATGACGATACAGAGTGCCTCGCCACAGGATGCCGCCTTCAGAGAATTCCACCACCTCCTCGCCTGTAATCTCCTCGCCCTTGGCTATATAGGGACTGTTCAGCGAGAAAGCGATCTTCTGTCCGCTCACGATGCCTACGCTAACGATGGGCTCAGTAGAGATAAGAGGTGAGAGGTGAGAGGTGAGGGGTGAGATGTTTTCGGATTCCTTCAAACGGGTGATCACCTGCTGCAGCTCGTCCTTCGATAGCGACACCTCCTGAAGAATATGTAGGGCCACTTCGGGCGTGATGCGCTCAAAGTCCTCCTGACGTGGGGTGATGATGAATCCAGCCATATCCAGCGCACCTGGCGATATGATATACTGGGCATCGCCCTCGGCATAATAGCAGTCAGGACGATGCTTACGGCGTGGGAATACCACCGACAGATATTCATCGTCGTGGCGCCAACTGATGATGTTCATCATGGGCTCCGTCTCGTCCTCACGCTGGGGCAGAGCCTCGTAGAGCCTGCGGAACAGTTGCTCGTCGCCATACTGAGAACGGCTGCGGATAAGCAAGGCCGCACAGGGATAATCCTCGATGAGCGCTATGCTCTCATCGTCGTTGAGGCTGATGATGGGCGTGAGGTTGTGGCTCAGTCGCTTCCACGATTTCTGCAAGGGCAGCACACCACTCGTGCCAGCCTGGAAATGCGCATGATCGGGGGCTGAGGCACCACACTTCGGACCATTATAGAATACCATCAGTTCTGGGTATTCCTCCAGCATCTTGTGAATCTCGCCATACGCCTCGCGAATCAGCTGTGGCTCGTGCTTCACACTGGGAATGGTGAAGTGGATGGGTAGGATGGGGAAGGGGTTCACCAGCAGGTCGAAATGACTGTCTATCGACTTCTTCACCTGCTCCTTGGGCCTGTTCTGCTCACAGAGGAAACAAGGCCTCTCGGCTATCACCTTCTTGTCGATGCTGGCTCCTGTCGACACGATGCGGGCAGGATTCCACTGCACCTGAATGTTCGAGGCGCCCACCACGAGTTCGCGTGTCTTGGCGCTACGCAGATCGTGATAACGCCTGCGTGCATCGTCCCATTTCTCCAGCTGTCGGTTGAAGAATCTCAGCAGGGGCGAGTCATTCATCAACTCCTGCTTGCCCTGCAGCATCTGCTGACGGGCCTGAATCTCGAGCGTGCGCAGGCGGTCCTTATAGAGATTGTTCGCATTGATCTTGTCGATGCTCAGGGCAGCATCGCTATTGCCTCCCCATCGGCGACAGAGATAAAGCTCTGTGAAGATGCGGCCTATGCGATAATGTCGCGAAAAAATGAGTCCCAGGGCATAATCCTCGCCATACGAGGTGTTGGGGAATCCTATCTGGCGCAACAGCGGCGTAAAGAAGGCACGTGGCGCTCCGAGTCCGTTAATGCGTAAGGCATTGTTGGGTCCGTTCTCGTCAGTCCACTCGTGGTGATCGATGAGTCCTGGGGGCAGGGTGTTCAACTCGAAGTCGCACATGCGATACGAGCCAATCACCATCGCTGCATTCTGCTTATAGAAACACTCCACAATCTGCTGCAGCGTACGAGGCGACGAATAGAGGTCGTCGCTATCCAACTGAATGGCGAATCGTCCGCAACGATCGTCGTTGATGGCTTGGTTCCAGCATCCGCCTATGCCCAGATCGGTGCGCTTGGGTATGATGTGCACCAGTCGCTCATCGTGGAAACCCTTCAGCAGCTTGGTGGTGCCGTCGGTAGAGTGATTATCCACCACGATGACGTTGTATTTAAAGCTCGTTTTCTGTCCGAGGGCACTGTTCACGGCATCACAGATGGTCTTCTCGCGATTATAGACGGGGATGATGACCGATGCCTCGAACTCGAATTCCTGTTCGTTGAAGTCAGGCCTGCGATAATACGAGGGGTCAATCTTGGCGCCAATCTCCTGCAGATGGGCTGTGGCCGCCTGTTCCATCTCAATCTGCACCTCGCGGTTGGCAGGGTTCACGTAGTCGAATTGCTTCACGCCCGAGGCTCTGGTGTCCTTCTCCTCCTCAGTATAGAGTCGCTCGTTGATGTGGAATATCTCTCCGTTACGGCTCAGGAACAATCTCAGGGCATAGAGTCCGGCGTGGTGATAGTCGTTCTCGCCAGCCTGCATGGCAAACGTGTGGAGCAACGAGGTCTTCACCAGCCACAGCGATCCGAAGTCGAAGTCATCGCGGATACTACCTATCTGATAATCAATCACAGGGTGATCCTTGCGCTCGCCACCGATGATGTCGTAATGATCGGCATACACCATCGCCGCATCGCTATCCGATGCCACACGGAGAATGCGCTCCAGGGCGCCCTCGCCCAACAACAGCTGGCGGGGCTTCGTCTGCAGCAGTGCATACTCGGCTTTGGCGTTCTCGGCTATACTCATCATGGTGTTGCTGCTGCTCAGGTTGTCAACCAGTATCTGCTGACAATCCTTGAAACGCTTCGAATCCTCAGCCGACAGCAGCTCAGTGACGAGTAGGAAAATATGCTGGATGGTCTTGTTTCCTCTGAGTTGCTTCACAGTGTGCTGGGCAACCTCTAGGTCGTCGCAAGGTAGAAAACAGTCTATTTTTTCTCTCATGGGGTATAATAGTATATTAATAAGGTGCAAATTTCGCAATATTTTCCGAGAATACCAAAGAATTAATAATTTTTTTGTACCTTTGTCCCCAAAATCACAAAGATGGACAGCGAAAAGAAAGTGTTGTTAGGCATGAGCCTCGACGAATTGAAGTCGGCAGTAAAGGCGCTGGGTATGCCCCAGTTTACGGCTGGCCAGATCGTGAAATGGCTCTATCAGCAGCATGTGAGGAGCATCGACGAGATGACCAATATCTCGAAGGCTAATCGCGAGCGGCTCTCTGAGCAGTTCGTGGTTGGTGCGATGGATCCCATCGATTGTCAGCGCTCCGTGGATGGCACCATCAAGTATCTGTTTCCTGTGGCTGGTGGCGATAAATTCGTCGAGACGGTCTATATTCCGGATGGCGATCGCGCCACGCTCTGCGTGTCGTGCCAGGTGGGCTGTAAGATGAACTGCCTGTTCTGCCAGACTGGTAAGCAGGGTTTCGAAGGCAGCCTCACGGCTGGTGATATCCTGAATCAGATCTATGCCTTGCCCGAGCGCGAGACGCTGACTAATATCGTTTTCATGGGCCAAGGCGAGCCTATGGATAATCTCGATAACGTACTGAGAGCCACTGAGATACTTACCGCTGATTATAGTTATGCTTGGAGTCCTAAGCGCATCACCGTTTCGAGTGTTGGTGTGAAGAATAAGCTGAAGCGATTCTTGGATGAGAGCGAGTGTCATGTGGCCATCTCCATGCATTCACCACTGCCTGAGCAGCGCCAGATGCTGATGCCTGCCGAGCGCCAGATGTCGATCACTGAGGTGGTCAGTCTGCTCAAGCAGTACGACTTCACCCACCAGCGCCGTTGTTCGTTCGAGTACATCTGTTTTGCAGGACTCAACGATACTCCCACCCACGCCCGTGAGATTGTGAAGTTGCTTCAGGGCTTGGAGTGCAGGGTGAACCTCATCCGTTTTCACAAGATTCCTGATGTGGATCTGCCTGGAGCCGACGAGAAGCGCATGGAGTCGCTGAGGGATTACCTCACGAAGCATGGGGTGTTTACCACCATCCGTGCCAGTCGCGGACAGGATATCTTCGCTGCCTGCGGACTCTTATCTACGGCCGTCGCCAAAGGGCTCCGGCCTAAATTAAATTATGAATAATGAATAATGAATAAATAGTGAAACATCAAATAGTCAAATCAAATGGTGGAAGAAAGAAAGATTCGCGTGGCAATCACGCATGGTGACACTAACGGCATCGGCTACGAGGTGATCTTCAAGACGTTTGAGGATCCCATGATGTTCGATATGTGCACACCTATCATATACGGCTCGCCCAAGGTGGCAGCCTATCACCGTAAGGCTATGAACCTCGAAACGCCCTTCAGCATCATCAATTCGGCTGAGGATGCGCGCGATGGCCGATTAAACCTTCTGGCTACCTTCGACGAGGAGGTGAAGGTAGAGTTAGGTCAGCCCACCGACGAGTCGGATGCTGCTGCCCGCAAGGCCGTTCAGCGTGCCAAGGAGGATCTGCAGCGAGGCCTCTACGATGTGCTCGTGATGGCTCCTGTCAAGCCCAATCCCAATCCTGCTAAGGATGATCGATCACTTCTTGTGATGCTTAATGATGTTGTACGTATCGGACTGGTTACCAATCGTTTACCAATCAAGGATGTTCCACAGGCTATTACCATCGAGAAGCTGGTTGAGAAAGGCGTTATGTTCAATAAGAGCCTCAAGCGCGACTTCCGCATCTCCAATCCCCGCATCGCCGTTTTGGCACTCAATCCTCAGCCCGGCACTGAGGAGCAGGAGGTCATCCTGCCTGCCATCGAGGCATTGGAGAAGGAGCGTGTTCAGGCCTTTGGTCCTTACGTGGCCGATGAGTTCTTTGGTGAGCAGATGTTTGAGCAGTTCGATGGTGTGCTGGCCATGTACGACGATCAGGCTATTGCCCCCTTCAAGACGCTGACTCAGGAGTATGGTGTGAAGCTCAAGGCTGGTATCACAGCCATCTGCACCACCCCCGATCATGGTCCCGCCTTCGATATCGCAGGCGAGGGTATCGCCAGCGAACAGTCGCTGCGCCATGCCGTTTATACGGCTGTCGATATGTATCGCAATCGCATCAACTACGATGAGCCGCTGGCCCAACCGCTGCCCAAGCTCTACCACGAGAAGCGCGAGGATGGCGAGAAAGTGCGCTTTGCCATTCCCAAGGCCAAGGATCGCGAGCCCCAGAAGAAAGAAGAATGAAGAAGAAATACCAGAACGCCTTTTTCATTTTCGGTCTGTTAGTACTGATTGTGATGGCATCCCAGCTCGATTTCCGCGAGGTCTGGGCAGGCATTCAGCATGCAGGCTATTGGTTCTTCAATGCCGTCATGCTCTGGTTCTTCCTCTATTTTTTCAATACCGCTTCGTGGTATCTCATCATCAATACCATCGGCAATGATCAGGGCGTGTGCCGTAGGTGTAAGGTGGGATTCATGTGGCTCTATAAGATTACCGTTTCGGCCTTTGCGCTCAATTATGCCACACCAGGCGGACTTATGGGTGGCGAGCCTTATCGCATCATGTCGCTCTCGCCTAAGATCGGTACCAAGCGCGCCTCCTCTTCGGTCATCCTTTTTGTGATGACCCACATCTACAGCCACTTCTGGTTCTGGCTGCTCTCCGTGCCCCTTTACATCCTCACGCAGAAGATGACGCCGCTTACGTATATCCTGTTGCCAATCATTGCTGCTGTGGCCCTGCTGGCCATCTGGTTCTTCCAGCGAGGCTATCGCAAGGGCATCGCCGTTACGGGCATGAACATCCTGAGCCATTTCCCCATGGTGAAACGCTGGGCGCAACCCTTCGTAGAGCGCAATAAGGAGAAACTCGCCGAGGTCGATGCCCAGATCGCAGCCCTGCATAATCAGAATCCCCGTACCTTTACGGCTGCTGTTGTTCTCGAGTTCCTGTGCAGGTTCTTCTCTACGTTCGAGATCTACTTCATTCTGCTGGTCATCATGCCTGAGGTCACCATTCCCCAGTGCGTGCTCATCTACGCCTTCACCACGCTTTTTGCCAACATCCTCTTCTTCATGCCGTTGCAGTTGGGTGGTCGCGAGGGAGGCTTCCTCATGTCCACCGAAGGACTCAGCATGACGGCCCAGGCAGGCATCTTCGTAGCCCTCTTGGTGCGAGTGCGCGAACTCATCTGGACAGCCATCGGATTGGCGCTTATTAAGTTCGATAAGCGCGAAAAAGCCCTCGAAAAGTGATTTTCCGTTAAATTTCTGCCAAAATTGCAGAGTGTTTCAGAAAAAATATGTAATTTTGTCAGCTCAATGAAGACTTCTGAACTTCAAACCATCAAACAGCGGTACAACATCGTGGGTAATTGCGATGCATTGAACCATGTGCTCGACGTAGCTTTGCAAGTGGCGCCGACCGATCTGAGTGTGCTCATCGTGGGCGAGAGTGGAGTGGGTAAGGAGATTATCCCCCGAGTGATTCATGATAATTCGCCCCGCCGTCGCGAAAAGTATTTCGCCATCAACTGCGGCTCCATCCCTGAGGGTACTATCGACTCAGAGCTTTTCGGTCATGTAAAAGGTTCGTTTACAGGTGCCATCAATGATTCGCCGGGCTATTTCGGCGTGGCCAATAAGGGTACGCTGTTCCTCGACGAGGTGGGCGAGTTGCCTCTGGCCACTCAAGCCCGACTGCTGCGTGTGCTCGAAACGGGTGAGTATATCCCCGTGGGTGCCACCGAGGTGCGCAAGACCGATGTACGCATCGTGGCTGCCACCAACCTCAACATCCGTCAGGCCATCAGCGAGGGCCGCTTCCGTGAGGATCTCTACTATCGACTGAACTCCATCCCCATCCAGATGCCGCCTTTGCGCGATCGTGGCGATGATATCATCCTGCTCTTCCGCCTGTTTGCCATGCAGATGGCCGAGAAGTACAAGATGGACCGTATCGTGCTCGATGAGGGCGCCAAGCAGTTGCTGCTCAAGTATAAGTGGCCAGGCAATGTGCGCCAGTTGAAGAACATCACCGAGCAGATATCCATTCTCTCGCCCGAGCGCACCATCACGGCTGCCACGCTCAGCCAGTTTATTCCGCAGGATCAGGAGACCACGCAGTTGGCCACCATCCATCGCGAGGGTGGCGACCACTCGTTCGAGAACGAGCGCGAGATACTCTATAAGATACTCTTCGAGCTCCGAGGCAATGTGAATGATATGCGTCGTGAGATGGGCCTGCTCAAGAAGCAGCTCGACGATGTGCAGGCCGCCAAGCCCGCCACCATCGATCCCCTGCCGGCTCCACTTACGCCGTCAGCCCTCTCACCTCTCACCTCTCATCCCTCACCCCTGGCTTCTGTCGAGGACGCCATCGCCGAGGAGTATGTGGAGCCAGAGCGCGAACCCGAAAACTTAAACCTCAACGATGTGAGCAAGCAGATGCTCGAGAAAGCCCTTGAGCGCAATCACGGCAATCGCCGCAAGGCCGCCCAGGAGCTCGGCATCAGCGATCGCACCCTCTATCGCAGACTGAAACAATATGGACTCGATCAATAAACTCCTCAAGTGCACGATGCTCGCGGCGTTAGCCACGATCATCATGGCCTGCTCCGTGAGCTATAAGTTCAACGGTTCAAGCATCGACTATACAAAGACCAAGACCATCCAGATAGCCGAGTTCCCCATCCGCGCCAGCTACGTGTGGGCACCCATGGGATCGATGTTCAACGATGCGCTGAAGGATGAGTTCACTACCCATACCAAACTGGAACAGGTGAAGCGCAATGGCGACCTGAAGATTGAGGGCGAAATCACGCGCTACGAGCAGCGCAACAAGGCCGTAAGCTCCGAAGGCTATTCGGCCATGACCGAGCTCTCTATCACCGTCAACGTGCGCTTTACTAACAATACCAACCATGCTGAGGACTTTGAGCAGCAGTTCACGGCCCAGCAGAGTTATGAGTCAACGCTCTCGCTCAACTCCGTGCAGGATGAGCTTGTAAACAAGATGATTAAGGACATCGTAGAACAGATATTCAACGCCACTGTGGCAAACTGGTAAGATTGAAGATTGAAATGGAGAGGATTACAGAGCTGATTAAGCACCCCGAACGCCTTGACCGCGATACACTCTATGAGTTGCGGTCCATGCTCGCGCTGTATCCCTATTTCCAGACGGCCCGTCTGCTCATGCTCCAGAATCTCTTCCTGCTTCACGATCCCTCTTTCGATGAGGAACTGCGCCGTGCAGCCATCTATATCACCGATCGCCGCGTGCTGTTCTCCCTGATCGAGGGCGCCCATTACCAGCTCCGCAAGCCCACCCAGAAGCCAGCTCCCAAGGCCGTTTCCAAGGCCGAGGGCAGATCTCTCACCTCTAGTTTCATTCCCGAGCAAAGCTCGCCTACCCGTAGCCTTTCACCTCTCACCTCTGGAGCTAGCTCCACAGGAGCAAACTCCCGAACCATTTCCCTCATCGACACCTTCCTCGATTCCATTCCCAAGGAAGATGCTCCCAAGACCAAGCGCAAGCCCACGCCAGCCGATGCAGCTGTCGATTATGTGGCTTATCTGCTGGAGTCCGAGGAGGAAGATGCAGGCACTGAAAGCATGCCCGGCGAGGTGCCACAGATGCCAGGACAGAACTTGATTGATTCGTTCATAAATTCTGACACAGGTCGTATCGTGCTCAACGAGGGTCCGTTGCTCATGCCTCAGGTCGAAAAACCAGCCGAAAAGCCCGAAGATGAGATCGGTGAGGAGTATTTTACTGAAACTTTGGCCCGAATTTACATAAAACAAGGTAGATATTCGAAGGCACTTGAAATAATTCAGCGATTAAGTTTGCAATTTCCGAAAAAAAATGCTTACTTTGCAGACCAAATACGCTTTTTAGAGAAGCTGATCATAAATAATAATAAAAAAATATAGTTAAAAAAATGTACACATTATTTGTAATTCTCATCGTGATTGCAGCACTGCTCATGATTGGCATCGTGCTCATCCAGGAGTCAAAGGGAGGCGGTCTCGCTTCTCAGTTCTCAGGCTACAACCAGATTGGTGGTGTTCGTAAGACCACCGACTTCGTCGAGAAGGCCACTTGGACCCTCGCAGCCTTTATGGTAGTTATCAGCGTGGCTTGCGCTTATGTAGCCCCTCAGGCCGACAGCAACAGCTCAGTAATGGAGAACTATCAGGCTCCTGCCACTAACCCCAACAACTTGCCAGGCTTCGGTGCCAGCCAGCAGAACGATGCAGCTCAGCCTGCCGCTCCTGCTGCTGAGGCTCCCGCTCAGGATGCTCCCGCAGCTCCCGCCCAGCCCGCCAAGTAATTGTTTGAAGATTCAAAACACCAAAGCCCTCAGGAATCACACTTCCCGAGGGCTTTTTATTAATTATCCGCTATCCCATCGCGGCTGAGGGTCCATCCTCTTAGCATGGCGAAATAGTCGATGTCGCTAGTGCCATTCTCTTGGATAGCCATCGCGGCGGCTACCATCATCCAGCGGGCGGGACTCTCCATGGGGATGCCAATGGGCTCATCGGGCGGAATGCCCGTCAATCTCGTCGCCCTGCATCAGAATCTCCTTCGTACTCGGCAGCGCCAATTGCTGATCGGCTTGAATGAAGCCACCCATGTTTGCTCTCTCCAACTCTTCCCATCTCAGCACCAACTTAGCGCGCGCCTCGTCGTTAAACTTCGTGGCGATGAAAAGGCACTCACTTTTCGAGAGCGAATAGCAAGGTAATTTTCGTCCTGTTGAGTCTTTGTACTCACTGAGCCGAAAATTCGACCCAGCTACTTTCGCCCAAGCAGGTTCCATCTTTCGGATGGCCTCCATCACGTGTTTGTGCTGCTTCCCAGTGAGTTCTGCAATCTCCAGCGAAGTCATGTGCTGCTGTTGTTGTGCAGGCTCAGAAATCTGAGTTGTCTGCGATGCGAATGTTACAACTGTTGTTGTCTTCATAAAAATTATTTGTTTAACGTCGCCCCCTTTTAGGCGACCTTTAAATGATTAAATAATATTGAATAATGTACGTACGCCTGTGCGTACCGTTTATAAGATTCACGTTACAATATGTCAAAGATCGCGCAAGCCGAATACAAAGCGAAAGCTCGCTTTCAGGCTTTGTTGAGGCGCCGCCGATGTTCGAGGCGCAGACTCAAAGATCGATTATTTCTGAATCGCACTGCAAAATTAGGGCGTAATAACAACATGGCGAAAGGAATCACAATCAAAAACCCCTCACTGTCGAGCGACAATGAGGGGAATGAGGAAGAATGAGTTTCTTCGATGAGTAGAATGAGTCGGTTAATCCTCAGTTTTTCTATGATAAGGAATTGTTGGGCCTAAATCTTTGCCTATATCCGAGCACACTTTCTTCTCATTAAAATAGATGTTTCCATCCCATTCTTTATATCCATTGGTGGGTAATTGCCCCATTTTATATGCCATTCCGTTGGTTATCTTAATAATTTGTAAATAGTAATTGAAAAGTATACCACCATAATAATCGAAAAGTGTACCACGTAGACCAGAGTTTTACGTTATATATATGGTAGCTCAGAAGAGCGCTGTAATTGTATAATTAGTTGAAACATGGTAGACATGGACAAGAAAGAACAAATCCTCCATTACCATCGCATTGATGGTTTGAGTCAGCGGGAGATAGCCCGCAGAGTTGGTGTCAGCAGGAAGACCGTCAAGCGCTACATCACGGAGTATGAGACTCTGGCGCAGGCAGATCCTGAGGAAGGTATTAACAATATTGTTAAACTTACACGTAAAACTTGCACAATCCAAATAAAAGCAGTACCAAGGTCAAAATTTGTGATCTATCTGTTGCAGTGACGCAGTGTTGCAGTAGAAAATTATACTGT